>OBXZ01000380.1_pt1 | contig 48826 bp, 46 predicted proteins | sample 1538171 | NCBI WGS metagenome assembly OBXZ01 (sample SAMEA2580161, study PRJEB22360) | human gut metagenome | biome: human gut; feature: human-associated habitat; material: faeces | place: Denmark | collected 2008/2010
GCCGTGGTCGAATCCACCAACAGGCTCCTGAAGAAGGAGCTCATATACCGGAACCGCTACACCAGCTTGGAACAACTACGCTCCGACCTCAACGACTATGTGTGGTGGTTCAACAACCAAAGACTCCACTCCACCCTCGAATACCGGAGTCCGAAGGAACTCACCGAACAGGGACTCGTCCTCTAAGAAACCGTCCAACACGCTGTTGCCAATCCACGCCGTCCACGAACACGTACGGGTATTCGGATTCCAACGGCCTCGTGCGCCACTGGTCGATCTCCCCGTAGATCCTTTTGAGCTTGTCGCTCAATGTCTGCGAGGGCATGCGGTCTCCCCACAGCAATTGGCTGATGTCGTCGACCTGGCTGGTGCTCACGCCCGCCAGGTACATGTCGATCAGGGATTCCTCGACGCTCTGCTCGCGCCGCCGGTAGCGTTCGATCACCGCGGACTCGAACAGGGCACCCTTGAGTTTCGGCACCTTCAGCTCGAGCCTGCCGGCCTTGGCGGTGAGCTTGCGTTCGTAGTGGCCGGCCCTGTACGCCTTCCGTCCCACGCTGCGCTCGTATCTGGCGGCCCCGGTGATCTCGTCGGCCTCGGCGTCGAGCATCGCGTTGAGGATCTGCGTCATCTTCTCGGTGATCAGCCGGTCGAGCCTGGTCCCAGGCAGGTTCTGGTCGATCTGCATGATGTTCGAGGGTCTTGGTTCCGTCTCCTGGCTTCCAATCGCGGTTTTTTGTTTTGGCGAATGAAAATCGTACACAGGACGCGGGCCATGCCCTCTTACGTCAGGGCCGGAATCCGAAAGTGCGCAAGAATTCGGGCGTTATCCTGCTCGGCGCGATGCCGAGCAAGCATGTCATCGAGCTGAGCGAATACGCCGGTCTCAGATGGTCGATCAGCAGCGTCTTCTCCCTGTTCGACAGGCACCGCAGATCGGCGCCTGGGTCTTTTTTTATGACCTCCACCACCTCCCGCGTCGACGCGTTCTCCAGCTCCAACTCCTCGACCCTGCGACGCAACGCCTCCGCGTCATCGCAGACGGCTCCGGCGTTCCGGCTTCGCCGCGGCGCTGGCTTGTTGGCCTGGCTGGCGTTCCTGTTCTTGGGTCGCAGCGCGGCCATGCCGCCCTCGCGGTACGCCTTGACCCAGTTGTGGACCGCTCCGATGCTCACGCCGAGCTGTCGGGCGGCCTGCTTCCGCGCATGCCGCCCAGCACCAGTTCGATCGCCTTGGTCCTTGTCTCCAGTGGGATGATGGGTTTGGCCATATGGCCAGCATACCGGGGATCCTTTGCCAGCCAGCGTTCCAAGCACTGCCTGGTCGGGTATCCCAGATGCCTCACCACCTGGGCCGTGGTCATCGGCGTGGTGAAGTACAGCTCCACCGCGCGCTCCCGTTCTTCGGGACTGAACATACGAAAATCCTTTCGCTCAGTCTCCAAGAAAACGTCCGCAGCCCCTTATCCAAACAATCACTCGGTTGGATACACTCATGGTACAATACAGACAAAGTCAGGGAATGGCTGCATCTGTATCTCTAAGAAAATATCACCGCTTTGCGTGCTTCGATTTCTGTTTACGAGATATAATTAGCACAACTGCAATCGCTATAAGAGCTATAACGATGAATAGAATAAGTGCAATCTGTTTATAATTTAGAAAAATATTCTTGGAAACACTAACAGTAGCATTTTCAGTATTAGCCGTCTTCCCTGCTTGCTTCTTACCTGAATCAATTTGTGCTACAAGAGATTCGACTTTTTGTGCAACGATTTCATGCCCTTTTGCATTAGGATGAGTTTGATCACTTTGCCACGTGTCACTCGAGTCTTTCAACCAATCAATACAGTCATCAGCCACATATACACCATTGATGCTTTGAGCTGTGTTAATCAGTTCTTTTGAAACTGGAAGCATTGCAGGAAGAAGACTCAGATTCTTAGGAGATGGTGCGGCGATCTCTGGTATATAGATGAGCTGCGCCTCAGGAAGATCTGCATGTATTTTTGTAAGCAAATCTTTCATCCTAGTCTTGATATCTTGCACAGAGGTTCCGCTTTCAATATCGTTGACGAAACCAACAACAAACACTCTATGAACGTATTGTGCGTTATCCCCTAACTCATTACGAGCTTTTTCATATTGATCAGCATATGTTCTACCATCATGCACCCATTCCGTGTCCCCCCAACCGGAACCTCCAACTGCATAATTAACTTCTTGCGCATTGTCTTTCTCTGAAAATAATTTGCTCCAACGCTGGGTATCGGACACGCCGATGGCAGAAGTAGTGGAATCGCCCAAGAACAAATCGATTTTATCGGCTTCTCCTGTTTCAGCATATGCTGCCGTGGGCAACAGAGAGAGAACAAATACAGTAATCGCAACGATAATAGATTTAACAACTCTCATTTATTCACCTTTTTGAAGATTTGCTGCCTCTTCCCCCAAGCAGCAATTTTAACGGGCTAAAAGGAAGCGAATTTAATATTTTGCAAATAAGCAAACAGAACAAACAAAGAACTATTGGCAGTATGCAATATTCAATTATAACAAGGACTGGAATTTGAGGAATAATCAAAGAAGCTATTTTTCTAAAGAATCGCAAAAAGTATTCGTGGAAACAAAATATTCCAAAAGACCAAGGAGCAATTTTTAACAAATATTTATCATGCTTTTTATCGATAAGATAATATCCTATTCGTAAATATAATATATTTGCCACAATGACTAGCGGAAAAACTAATACGTAGTATATACATTTAAATGGAATGGAGAAACATGAGATAATTGCAATATAACCCACAAGAATTAGACCAATATTTATATTGTCGACTTTCTCCAATGAAATGTCAAATTTAACAACGTAATACCCGAGAGTAAAACTGAATAGAGTTAATCCATAAGCACCGATTTGCATTAATGCTATTGACATAGCTAGTAGAACAATCCCGGAAATATAGGGGTTGGAATCTACTGCTTTTTTTATTAAACTAGCGAAAATATTAACTAGAAATAAATCACGAATAAACCAGAATGGATAAACAAAAGGGGCTCCATGGACAAAACCAGTATATGCGTCGAACCAATCTAAAAGCGACCACTGAATAACGGGTTTACCCCAGAGAACAACCTGACTATCGAAATGGAAGAGCGCAAGAAGCGGATCGTAAAGTTGCATCACGAATACAACTAATATCCAAAATGATATAAAAGCCACATAAGGAAGAAGTAACGATGAGCACTTCTTTCGGAAATTGCTTTTAAATGCAAACTCTTTTTTATATGTCAATATTGACGACAAAAAGAAAAATAAAGCTATGCCAGAAGTTCCGATAGGACCTCGCATAAGAGATGCAAAAGCAGTGATTATTGGAGAGTCGATTGTATCTAGAACCGGTATAGTATGTACATATATCACCCCGATAATCATGATCAGCCTAACGACATTAATCATTTGCGATGTACGCAGGGAAATATGATAAACTTCTTCTCCCATTCGTCTTCCCAATCGGTAGTGTCTGATAAATTGTGCACTTTGAATCATGACAGTTTATGGTGCAATAATCAGCTAACCCCCTTAAGTTTGTCATCAAACCGGGACATGTCCAGGTAGCAACGGGTTGACCATTCCCTCGCGACGGCGTATCGGATGCACTAGCAGACGAACATCAAGGCGCTATTCCAGTCGGGGAAACTACCGACGACGCGGGTATGCCGCCTGATTCCCCAGATCCAGCTGATTCATTCATCTCCCACAGTCCCGATGCTAGGAATCTATTGAACTGCCTCAGACCTGACAAAGCAATCACCGATTATTTGAAGGATTGGTGACTTCTCGCGTTTTTTGCTAGCCAGTCTTGGGCCACGAAGCACCGGTCGCCTGTATGGCTGTCTGAGCAAGAATTCTTTGACATTCTGAAAGAGTCTCTTCATCACGCATCCGATTAAACTCGACGGCTCTTGTCAGCAACAACTCAATAGCATCGAATTGCTGTGTAAGGTGGTCATGGACGCTCTCCTGATTGTGATACCAATCACAATGGCGTTGCATACGCTTGACAAAAATCTCAATCTGTTTAGCGACACCAGTACGCATACCAGTGCTCTGGACTAGATTGATATGAGCAATCAAAACGCAGGCAAAATCATGAATCAAAGGGTCTGCATCAGCCAATTTTAGCGTCTTTGCAAGCTCTTCATCATCAGACAGGAACGCTTTTAAAAGCGCATCAAGAGCTTCTGTTCGCTTGATTGTTTCCCGAGATGGAATCAGCAGACAATTATGACCGAGGTGGTGACGTTTTTTGGACTTCCCGACCGGGAGGAGAACCCCCTTATGGCGAAGTACAGCAAGGAGCAGCGCGACAGGGCCGTGGACCTGTACATCAAATACGAGCACAGCGCCGCGGACGTGATACACGAACTCGGCTATCCCAGCAAGGGCGCGTTGCTGTCGTGGTACGCGGACCGGCTCGAGGAGGAACGCACCGGCGTCCCCTCCAGGCGCGGGGAACGCTACAGGCGCTACAGCGACGAGCAGAAACAGGCCGCGGTGGACCACTACCTCGAATACGGCAGGCGGCCCGGCCGTACCATGCGGATGCTGGGATATCCGAAAAGCAAGGAGCTGCTCATGGCGTGGATCGACGAGCTCGCGCCCGGCCGGCGCAAGCTGAGGCACGGGCCCGTGCCCGAGGAACTGAAACGAGAGGCTGTTTGTGTTCAATAAGGAATTAACGATTTAGTCACGAAATTTTTTCGGGTTTAGGCAAAGAGCATGCCGACCACCCGCAGGCCTTAACTGGATGGTGCTTCATATCTCCAACAGAAAGGGCCGGAAAGGCAAATGATCAGCATGCCCCAGATACAGTCTATCCGCCGTATGAGAAGGAACGGCGAATCCATAGCGTCGATAGCGCGCAAGCAGCACGTGAGCGAGCCCACGGTGCGAAAGTATCTTCGGATGGATGACCTGTCCGAGAAACCACCCGTAAGGAAACGACGCGGGTCGGTGATCGACCCGTACCTGCCCCTGATCGAGCAGTGGCTCGCGGGGGACCGCGGCAACTGGCGCAAGCAGCGGCACACCGCTACCCGGATATGGGAGCGTCTGCGCGACGAGCACGGCGTCGAGGTGTCGCTGTCGACCGTGACCAGGGCCGTGGCCAGGCTCAGACGCGAATCCGCCGTGGAGCCCCGCGACGCGTTCATGGATCTGGTATGGCATCCGGGCGAGGCCCAGGCCGATTTCGGCGAGGTTGACGTGATTTACAGGGGCGCGGTCCAGCGCATGCGCCATTTCGTGCTGGACTTCCCGTACTCGAACATCGGCCTGGCGCAGCTCATGCCCGGCGAGAACGCGGAGTGCACGTGCCAGGCGCTGCTGGACCTGTTCGAATGGCTCGGGGGCATGCCCGAACGCATCGTGTTCGACAACGCCGCGGGCGTGGGACGCAGGTCCAGCGGCGGGATCCGCCGGAACCCCCTGTTCCGGGAGGTCTGCGCCGCGGGATCCGCTGGACCCGCCTGTTCCAGGCGTTCCAGGCGCACTACGGATTCGACTGCTCCCTGTGCTCCCCGTACGCCGGACACGAGAAGGGCGCGGTCGAGGCGAAGGTCGGCATGATCCGCCGCAAGCTCTTCGTTCCCAAGCCGAACGTGTGGAACCTGGAGAACTTCAACTCCAGGCTCCCGGGCAGATGCCTGGAACTCGGCAGGAAACCCCACCACGCCAAGGACGAGGAGGAGGTCTGCCTGTTCGCGGAGGACCGCGGCGCACTGCTGTCCCTGCCCGCCAAGCGCTTCGACGCGGTCGCGTGGAGGCGCATGAGGACCGACAAGTACGGCGTGGTCACGCTCGACGGCAGGCACCGCTATTCCACGGACACGTCCCACGCGCGCTGTGACGTGCTCGTCGGCCTGCGTGCCCTCGAGATAGAGATACTCGACGTTGAGGGGACCCGCCTGGCCGCGCATCCGAGGGCTTACGGCCAGGCCAGCACCAGCAGCGAGGATCCGTCCATGCAGCTGGCGATGCTCTGCAACAGGCCGAACGCGTGGCGCAACAGCCTCGTACGGCAGATGCTGCCCGACCCGTTGCGCGAATGGCTCGACCTGCAGGACGAGACGGCGCGGCGCGGGGCGTTGCAGACCCTCAAACGCGTGGATCGGGAATCCGGCTGGGCCAACGCGGTCGAGGCGATGCTCACGGTCCTCGAATCGACCGGCGGGGCAGACAAGGCAGGCGTCACGATCCTCGCGATTGGGCTGGGCATGAGGGCCGTGGAACGGGGCCTGAACGTGCGGTTCCACCAGACCGCGGAGCTCGTGCTACAGCTCGGCAAGGCCAAACGCGACGGGAACCTCGACGCGATGCTCAGGGACGTCGGCAGGGCCGACCTGATCATTCTGGACGAGTTCGGCTACGTGCCGTTCGACATCGACGGGGCCCGCCTGCTCTACCAGATAATCGCGGGCAGCTACGAGAGGCGGAGCATCGTGTTCACCACGAACATCGAGTCCGGCAAATGGGGCACGATATTCGCGGACGACAAACTCGCGGCCGCGATCATCGACAGGATCATGCACCACGGACGTCTGCTCGAGTTCACCGGGCAGAGCCGCCGCGTCAGCGAGGCGCTCATGTTCGGCAGGACGCCCACGGAGCTGGCGTCCGGATCCAAAGAGAAAACAAAGGAACAGGCCGGAGCGCTCCTTGACTAAAACCGAAAATTTTTCGTGACTAATCACGAAACGCCAACTTGACTAAATACACTTCGTCTTGGTCACCACGGCATTGCGTTTGGCGTACCAATCCATCTTCGACCAGCCCATTTCGTTGACGAACAATCCGGTTTCCGGCTGCTTGGGATCATCGGACAGTTCGCCGTTCCATCCGCTCTTGCCGTCCTTGACTTCCAACGATCCGACGGAGCCGGGAACACCACCGGCGGCTTGCGCCTCAGCGTTGCTCTGTACCAGAATCAGGTACTTTCCTTCCCCTCCGTTCGTCAGTTGGGAGAACATGGATACGACCTTGCAGATTTGGTCGCTCTGATCGGCCAGTTTGGCGAACAAAGTTTTGCCTGTTGACAAAGCGTCACGAACTTTGCCAATATGCGGCGTAGGCGCGTTCTCCAAGGCTTTGGACTGCGTCTGCACTGCCGCGTTCGCCTTCACGATCGCATTCGCAGCCGATGACAACGACTTGATATCCAGTGTATTGCCCGCGGCGCTGTTTTTCTGCAGGTTGGTCAGCGAATCGGATACTGCAGGAATCACGTCATTGGAAACGGTGTCCAAAGCCGTCACGGCCGTGCGCGCGGCTGACAAGTCATCTCCGAAATAGGGAATCACCGTACCAATCCGCCACACAATGCCATCAGTCTGTGATCGAGCAGCCTTGGTTTCCTGCTGGAGCTGCGCTGTTTTGCCCGTCAAAGCGGACAAGTCGGAAGTCATATCGGAACCGATATTGGCCGATTGGACGATGGACACCGCTTGGGTGAGGTGTTTCTTCGCTTGCAGCACGCGCCCAACCAACAACGCGCAATAAACGACGATGACACCAAGAATGGCCACCACCGCAATGGCGACCTTCTTCCCCGTACTCCCCTTTGCTTGGCTCTTCACCTGAGCATTATCCGCATGGTTGGCCATGCTTCCCCCTCGTTATTCCTCTTGTATTATTGAGCGATTGCCGTCGCGTTGAGCTTGTCGATGGCGTTCTGCAATTTACTGGTTTGCTTAAGGTATTCGTTCGGATCGGCGGAAGAGGACATAATAGCCATCTGCTGTGAATCGTTCAATGCAGCGGATAGATTCTGCCTGGCATTCAAATCATTGGACTTCACCATGCCAAGCACGCTTTGGCCCTCATTGACTTTGTTGACCAGATCAGCCTTGGCCACGGAAACGTCACGAGCATTCTTGGAACGTTCCACCGCGGCCTTGGCACTGAGAATCGCTTCGACCTTGTCTCCCAATCGACGAGTGGCCTCGGTAATCTTCTCATCACTGGACTGGTTGTCCTCGACCGAAGCCGACGCATCGCAGCTTGCATCGATTTTCGTCTTGTCGTTGCCCGCATCCACTGCAGCATGCAGTGCCGTCACAGTTTTCGGATCCTGCACCTGGCTCTCCGCAATCTGCAGATCATCAGCAGCACCATCGACGGTTTTCTTCAAGCGTTCCGTATTGGCCTGATAGATGCTCACGGATTGCTGACAGGAACTCAGCACCTCTTGACTGTCGACGTGCTGGCGGAATCCCCAAGCTACACTCGTAACAACCGCAACAACCGCAACAACCGCAACAATCCCCACCAGCTCACGACGGTGACGATATACGAATCCTCGCTGCGCCGCTTCCTCCACAGTCCCCTCGATGCTGCCAATCGAAAGACCTCTGGAAACTCCCTCCCCAGCAAGTCTGTCTTCATCGGTCAGAGGGAAATCGTAGGTTCTTGAGCCACTAGCACCATGAGTCCCATTCGGGGTACGCACTTCCGGCCATTCCCTGAACTCGTTTTCCGCCATGTTCCCAGTATTCCCTTCGTTCTATTTCCATCCGTGCTCCCTCATCCTATACGAATGGCAAGTCATAAAGAGGGAATCCCTCCAATCCAAAAAACATACATAGGGGAGGGTATGATACCGGACAGCAAGTGTCAACCACGTTCACGCATCAAAATGCCTGAAATAATAGGGGGGTGGGAGCACGGCCATGGAGGAGAGGAAACGGCTGCTTATCGTCCAAGAAGCCATGGGCGGCTGCGGACGTAACGTCGTGGATATTGTCAACGGCATCGACCACAGCAAATTCGATGTGACCGTCGCCTACGGAACCAGCCGAATGGATGACTACTATCGCAACGCAATCCCCGAAATGGACCAGCACGCGACGCTCATTCCCGTTCCCGAACTGGTCCGAGATCTCTCCATGAGCAATGATGTCAAAGCCTGGCTGCGCATACGTGGGCTCATCAAGAAAATCAAACCCGACATTCTCCACTGCCACAGTTCGAAAGCCGGCATCATCGGACGTTCGGCGGCCTTTGGAAGACATGTGCCAAAGGTGTTTTATACACCCCATGCGTACGCATTCCAAGCATGGGAGTTCTCCGAGTCAAAGAAGCGCTTCTTCGCTTTTCTCGAACGTATGTGCAGCCATTTTCTGACTACATGCACGTTCAACGTGTCGAAGGGCGAGCGCGACATCGCTTTGCAAAATCGGATTGACAAGCCCGATAAGTTCAAGGTCGTGTATAACGGCATTCCCGACATCACGTTGCCTTCACGCGACGAGGCCTTGGAAATGCTGGGCTTGTCCGATCTGCCGCATGGGGCCGTTGTCATCGGTTCCACCGTGCGCCTTGCCAAGCAGAAAGATCCGATGACGTTCGTCCGGATTGCCAAAACAGTGGTCGAGCATAATCCCCTCGCGCATTTCGTCTGCGTGGGAGATGGCAACCTGCAAGATGATGTGTCGCGCTTTGTCGCGGATCATGGTCTCGGCAGCAACGTGCATCTGCTGGGTTACCGTGATGATGCGGAACGTATCGTCACTGCGTTCGACGTGTATCTGCTGACCTCGTTATACGAGGGTCTGCCGTATTCGCTAGTCGAGGCATTGCGTGCCGGCGTGCCCATTGTGGCTACGAATGTGACCGGTAGCAACGAGGTGGTGCGGCCTGGCGTGAACGGTTATCTTTTCAACGTCGGCGACGTGGAAGACGGCGTTCGGCAAGTGAAGCGTGTTATTTCCGAGCGTTCCCACGATGGAAAATTCTCCTACGACATCATTCGCAGCACGTATCTCGATAAGTTCACATCGCAACGCATGCTTGACAGCGTGCAGGAAAGCTATCTGGGCTGAACGGATTTTGCACGGGTTACAGAAATTTCCGAATCGACCATCTCTTCGCTAGAAGGTTCCGCAGCATGCCGACCGTCCAGCTTACGGTCTCTTCGTGAAGCGTGATGCCGGCAAACAGCCATACCATGCAATACGTAATTATGCCGAGCATCGTCTGCCATGCGCACCTCATCGCAGGAGCGCCATACAGCAATGTCAGCAAGGCCGCCGTCGCGCATATATGGCGACAGCCTATTGTGCGAGCCACCCCAGACCGACCAACTCTCGTAGAACCCCGGTGTCTATTTAGAAGTGCAACGCCCATATTGGTCCTGCAATTCTAGCAGTTCGTCGGCAAACGCCTCAGCGGCAGCCTCGCACCAAGATGCTTGCGGCATAATAGTACGGCGATTTGACGATGGTAATCGTCGACACGTTGAAAACGAAGTACCGGCTTGCCCACCCTTTTACCGACGAGGCAGGAGCGTACTATATCTATAAGCAATTGCATTAAATCTTTCAAAGGAAATAGCGAGCCATGCCCCCTACTTTTCATCCTGATATTGCAGTAATCATCCCTGTGTATAACGCCATACAGTATCTTGACGAATGCCTAAACAGCATTGTCAGCCAAACATATCGCGAATTAGAAATCATTCTCGTTGATGATGGATCAACGGACGGAAGCGAAAAAGTCTGCGACCAATGGTCGGCTAAAGATAATCGAATCTCCGTCATACATCAGTCGAATTCCGGTGAAGCAGCCGCACGTAATACCGGGATTTCACACGCTCATAGCGGACTTATTGCTTGGGTAGACAGTGACGATACGATAGAAACTTCATATATTGAGCATTTGTATAATACGAAAAAAAATCATGCCGCTTCTATCGCAATAGCCAATCCGCGTAGTAAACAATCCATCAAACAAGATGGGGAATATGTCTATTCTGGTCAACATGACATTATCCGCGCATGGCTCTATAACGAAATCCCTTCTTATATGTGGTCTTCGCTAGTCGACAAATCCCTATATGACGGTTTGCAGTTCGAATCATTCAGAGTACGCGCCGACGCATTAATGATGGGGAAATTATGCACTCGAGCATCGAGAATAGTGGTATATAGCGATAACGGCTATCAGTATCGAGAACACGCTGATTCAACTTCCCATTCCGCTTCTAGTCCTTCAGTGAATCTCAATTCATGGATGGAGTCCGGAGAAAAAGAATATGAATATTTTTCGTCGTTTTTCCCTAATTTCCGCAAGCAGGCCTCTTACCATATCATGCATGAGCTGGTCGTAGTGTACTTCTGCATCAAGCAGCTGCCTGACGGCCGTGAGAAAAAGCTTCTATGCCATACACTGCAAAAACTAATGGCACGGCACCTACCACACCTGCCATGGGCGCACTTGGGAGCCAAGCGTTTTAGAGAAATGCTGGCAGGACTCAAAGCATTCATACTGTTAACTGTATATCTGATGAAACATTCAAGGAATTACCGATAAATGCAACAACCTGTATTCCACGCAGAAGTTTAAATAGCGTCTCAGCATCAGCACCTCGACGGAACGACACTCAGCAGTGCGTACGACACTGTCTTATGTTCTAAATACTACTTTCATTACTGATGGTAGTGCGCAACTTTTCGGGCACTACCAGATAATTTCCATGCCGAGATACGTTTTCAGGACTCCTTAATAGTTCAGCCGCATCTTTCGAATCGGCAATCTAAATCCACCTTCCCAGATACTGTTCAAACGGCAATTTTATGAGCTTCCTGCCTCAAAGGGAGATTCAAGAAGCCTTCGCTCACAGATGCTTGGCCTTCCTCAACACCCATTCCGTAAGGAATGGGACAAACCATAGACCGAGAAACTGCACACACCGCTTAGTGGATAAGAATGACCCGGCGGAGAGCGGCACATGTCTTAACTGCGCGAAAATCTCACCAAGCCTGGCATGAATCGCCCGATCTGACCAGTCCAGCCCGGATGCGAAATCAAGATCCTCGATGAACTTGTCAAAGGTCAAAGCCGCGCATTGCCGATAGTTTTTGCCCACGCAGTGCTCCAGCCGCTGCACCAAGGCCTCCAAGCGGTCAAGGTTCCTGATACTAAAACCGCTATGCGTGATGCTGTTATCCGTAGAAACATAGTGGTAGAGCCCGTCCGGCAATACATTGATGTTCTTACATCGGCCCACCACTTGGTGCAGCACATACTCGTCTTCATGGACGCGCCCGACCGGGAAACGCAGCTGATTCCAAATCGAAGCCGCATACAGCTTGTTACAAGCGACTACCAGCCGCCAATCCAATAAGGCATGGCGCAAATATTCCTCAGAAGATACAGCGGACCGCTTCTCCGTAATCGGTTCACTTCCCTTCCGCAACTTTCCAGCGGAGTCCTCGCAGATGATGGAGCACACAGACATGTCGGCATCAGCGATGCCGACATACAGACTATCCACATAATCCGGCTCCACATAATCGTCACTATCTACGAACGCAACGAAATCGCCATGCATGACATTCAAACCAGCATTCCTAGCATCGGACAAGCCACCATTGGGCTTGTGAACCACCCGAATACGATCATCCTGTCCAGCCCATTCATCGCACATTCGCGGGCACTCATCTGGGGAACCGTCATCGACCAGAATTATCTCAAGATGCCGGTAGGTTTGTTCCGTTATGCTGCGTACGCAACGATCCAGTGACCGCTCCACGTTATATACGGGCACAATAACGCTGATCAACGACTGTTCGCTCATGTTTCCACCTGTTTGTTCCCTCTACATCTCTAATTACCTTAGCATCTCTAATTACCTTAGAAAGGGATATGGGCTTTGCCGGCCAGTCATCACGATTAGCTTTCCAAATTTGGCCGTTCGCACCCTCTCACACTGTCGAGAGAATCGCCATTAATTACTTTCCGCTAAGCAATATGAAGTTTCCTCTTCACCATATCAGACAATAGAGAACGCTCCTTCTGCCCCAGCAGCAGGCACATATCTACACACAGCGTAACTAAAGCATATAGGCAGCACGTCAGAATCAATGAAATCCAATTATCAGCGATAAGGCCAAATATGCTCCTAATTCCCCAGCAAGCCACAGCCGCCACTGCAGTAGAAGCGAAATACCGTATATAAATCGGATAGAATTCGAACTTCCTGACATGCAAACATCTAGCCGCATATACAGGCACAAATGTCACATTAGCAAAGAATTCGAATAGAGGTGGAATTGCAGCCACGAGGAACACACCCCATTTCGGCAAAATCTCGATAGAGGTAATCAGCACGACCATGGATATCGCGCTGTAAACAAGCCATCCAATAGAATATTTCTTCAAACGGTTAACAATCAGCGGTAGATTTTGCAATGTCACAGCAACTCCAGAAGCCAGCAATCCTAACATTGTCAATGTGAGCAGCTCGTACAATAGAGTTGTATCTTGACCATGTTGCCATAGACGCATGAAATCATAACCCACAACCAGAAGTACCACAAAAACGATATTGGTGAAGAAGCCAGATACTTTCATACCGGACTTAATATCATCAACTAATTCATCACGCTTGCCCTGCGCATAATATTTTGTCTGTTCAGGATAGAACAGGCTTGCCACAGTAATCGTCAGACTGCTAATCTGATTCGGGACAGTCTGCGCGACAGATAACATGCCCATAAGATATGGACTAACCATAAGATTTGCCACCAATAATTGCAGGCCGAACATCATAATCTGCTGTAACTTAGTAACGACATTCCAGATTCCAGCCTCAAGCATCTCGCGGACACTTGCCCACGATACTAAATTCCAACGAAACGATATATCAGGAAGCAATACACGCGTATAGAATCGATTCATTATTGTCAATACCGCAGACGCCAAGCATACGGCCAGACCTACATAGCAGACTTTCGGAGGCAACATGCCAAAAAGCACAACCATGACTGCTACACGCACAAAAGAAAAAACCAGGTTAGCGATGCTGCTCAGATAAAGTTTGTTTTTTACGAATGTAGCTACAGAATATACTGTGGATATTGTTGTGATGACAAACTGCAAAAATATAAAAGTGAACAGCATCTTCACGTCACCAACAAGGTGGGGAGAGATATTTACCAATTTGTCGAGAAACAGGATTACTGGAATTGCAATTATCGTAAGTGCAAATACCATAACAGCATTGGCCGCAAGAGTGGACGAATAATATCGGTTCGCTTTAAGTTCGTTCCCCTCATGATATGCAACCGTAATAAAACGTCCTGCCACTGAGGTAAGTGCAACAGTGAACAGCTGCGCATAACCCACAAACGTGCTGGCCAATCCGACAAATCCATATGCCTCTGCACCGATATTATGCACGACATACGGGGTAAGAAATAAACCGATGCCGATGGAAACCACAAAATTCACCAAGCTCGCAATCATATTTACGAGCAGTTGTTTTTTATCTCCCACAATTCCACCTATTGCTTATTGATTATTTGCCAATATTCAGCAATGCGTTACATCTCTTGATTACACGTTGCCGTCAATATATCTCTTTCACAATTCGTTTCAGATTCTTAGCGATGTTCTCCAGACCGGACATCTTCTTGCACACGTCGTAGAAGTACTGCTGACGCGGCATAAAGGAGTCGATGACTTCGCTCAATAGCTTTCTACGCGGCAAATGCCTGCGGAAACGAATACTTATTCGTTGTGATATGGAGTCGTATGTTAAATGGTCAGTGAGGTCTTCATTGCGTATCCCCTTTCACGGCACCTTTCTCGCCGTATGTCTTGCGTCCCCAGAACAAAAACGGGCAGAGTCGTGTTCCCATATAATTGACCTGATCTTTAAAAGGCAAGTACCGTATGCTATTCCATGGAATTGTACGGAACATCCGGAACAATTCCTTTAGCCTCTTATGCACTTGGGCATCCGACCAATCCAACTGCCTTGCTTTGTATATCGAATCCTTGAGCTGGCTGAAGAACACAGGGAACAGATCCATGGCCCCCTCATCCAGCAGAAAACGCACTTTGCCAATCAACGCTTCGATAATGTCAAGGGATTGCAAGGTATACTTGGTATGCATGATGCTGCCGGTACGTTCGATGTAGTGGTACAGACGTTCCGGCAACAGCACTGCCGTACGTGTCCGTCCGAAAATCCTATATGTCACGAACTCATCCTCGTGCAGTTTCCCTACTGGATATCGGAGGTCTTTCCACAGCTGGCACCGATACAGTTTGTTCCACGCCACCACATTGTCCACACCGTTTTCCTCACCACGCTGCCTCATGCAATCTATGCCAGAACATGTCCTGAGCGTGTCCGTTATCGGCGCGTATTCCTTACGACGGACGGGAGCGGTCTGCTCGATAGCGTTTCCGTCAGCGTCCTCATGGAATACCGAGCACATAACGAGATCAGCATGATTCTTCTGTGCGGCGTCGATCATGGTGGCGATGTAATCCGGTTCCACGTAATCGTCGCTGTCAACGAAGGCGATGAACTCGCCAGTCGCCATATCCAATCCGGCATTACGGGCAGAGGAGAGACCGCCGTTGGGCTTGTGAATCACCTGAATACGCGAATCCTTATTGGCCCAAGCATCGCACATTGCCGGGCACCGGTCTGTGCTGCCGTCATCTACCAGAATAATCTCCAAGTGAGCATACGACTGGTTCACCACGCTACGGACGCATCGGTCGAGATACTGTTCCACCCCGTATATGGGGATGATGACGCTTACTAAATCCATAGTGAGTTCCTTCACCGTAGATACCATTTCCATAGCGATGTCATGTTTATAGCGAATGCGATTTTGGTTGACCTGTTAACGGCCGCATTCCTGAGCTCATGCAAATACACATTCCGATATGGCGATGATGCCACATGCCGTACGAAACGCAGCAATTCCGTTTTATCGACCGTTCCCGCAGCTTTGCAGGCATCGTGAATCGCCCACAACGCGTCATTCGCCAACCGCAAATACAGGTGGCATCTGTTCGTCTCACTAATCAGCATATCTCGATAAAACGCCAGATGCTTTCCATGGGCATACTCCAGCTCCTGGGCTTTCCCGAATCGGAATCCCCGGACCAAACTGCCCATATGCTGCCGGTACACGTACAGGCACCGTTGCAGAAAAGCCATACGGATGCCACGAGTGAGCAGATCCAGAACGAACAGCATGTCCTCGCCGAATGCAATATTCTCGGCAAATCGCAAATCCCCGATGCTTGAACGACGATACAGTTTCCCCCAACATTGGTAGAGCAGCTCATCGTTGTCGAGTGCACATAGCTGATTCGCCACGGTTTTCTCATGACGTCGCCGCGTGTCGATTACATTCTGTTGCCGTACGGTTTTGCTTTCTTGCTCGGTGACGCTGCCGTCGGCATGTTCTTCGATGACGTCGTATCCGAATACCACCATATCGGCCGAGTGCGTAATTGCACATCGAACAGCCTCGGCAACTGCCTCACGACGCAAACTGTCATCACTATCCACGAAGGTCACGAATGCTCCCGTAGCCGCATCCAATCCGGCATTACGGGCCGCGGACACTCCTCTGCATGGTTGATGAGTCACGCGAATCCGCTGATCGGTTTGTGCCATGGCGTCGCAGAGTTCCGCCGACCCGTCCGTGGACCCATCGTCGACCAGTATGATCTCAAGGTCCGGGTAGGTCTGCGAGCGCAGACTGTTCACACAATCATCGAGGTAATGTTTCGAGTTCCGTATCGGCACGATGATGCTTACAAGCGGCGATGAGGACGGTTTGGTCTCGTCTGTCATGATCTTTTCGCGTTCCTCACATAGAATTCCTGCAGTTGCGCGGCTACGTCGGACATCTCGTATCCCGCGACTTTCACTTCGGAGCTTCGGCTTCTTCGTTCGGGCGCGTGTTTGAGTATGTCATCCAATCGTGTTGCCCAAGCGTCCGGTCCGTTTCCCAGACGTTCGAAATGCATGAGGTCGCATACACGGGCCGACTCCGGAACTACGTCAGCGGAACCGAGGCAGGGCAGTCCGGCGCATTGCGCTTCGATGTATACGATGCCCAGTCCTTCGGCGACCGAAGGAAGTACGAAGGCGTCCATGGCCTGGTATAGTTCCGCGACATCGGAACGTTGTCCAAGCAGCTGCACGCATCCATCCAAGTTCTTTTCGACAATTCGACATTCAATTTCGTCACGTAGAGGACCGTCGCCGACCATGACCAGTACGGAGTCTGGGTGAATCGCATGGTAGCGTTCGAACATGTCCAGCAGGAACAGAGGATTCTTCTGTGGCCGAAAACCACCGCAGAATCCGATGACTGTGGTGTGGTCGCTGAGCTTCAATTCGCGACGTGCTTTTTCCCGTGCAGCTGCATTATATGCGAATTGCGCCCTGTCGATACCATTGCGGATCCAAGTGTAAGGCTTGTTCGGGAACATGAAATTCGCCGCCAGATCCGAGCAAGCGAAGTAATGCGTAGGGTATCGGTCGATGTCTTTGGCGATGGCTTGGCCTCGCATGTCCCAGAGCAATGCGCGTAGCGGATTCTCGTGGTGTTGGTACTCCTCGATGTTATGGGAGTGCAGGATGCGTAGTCCGATGCCCGCACGCTGGGCATATTTCAATGGCAGCGCGTACGGGAAATTCGCGTGCATGTGGACGCCCATGATTTCGGGATGCTGTTGGAAGAAGCGCGGCAGACATGTGCGTGACCGGATCAGTGAATCCCGTTGTGGCACAAGGACCCGGCATATGTTGCCGCCCATGGATTGGATTTCGTTTTCGAAATGCAACGGCCCGTCATGGTAATCCTGCAGGAAATCGAATTGCACTTTGGTCCGATCCATGTGCCGATACACGTTCATGATGAAGGTTTCGATGCCGCCCAAACCTGTGGTCATGCCCCATTGGAGGATGTGGATAGGTTGCGTCGTCATGGTCTTGTACTCCCCTTGGCATCGTCGATGAGTGTGAAGAGCCGACGAACTTGATCCTCATAGTCGAATCGTCCGCCTTGGAGGTTGGAGCTCAAGGTGGCGCACAAGGATTTGTCGTTCAATAGTCTGATGATGCCTTCAGCCAACGCGGTTTCATCGGGGCGGACCAGAATCCCATCGTGTCCATCGGTAATTTGTTCGCGCGAGCTGGGTATGTCGGTGGCAACGATTGGTTTGGCCAGAATTCTTGCCTCCTGCAATGCCAGACTGTATCCCTCGTATCTGGACGGCTGCACGTAGATGTCAGTCGCGGCGACATATGGGTATGGGTTTGCGACGCGACCTTTCAGTATGAAATGGTGTTCGAGGCCGTACGCGTGAATCATGGTTTCCAGTTCGGCCCGCTGGTCGCCCTCGCCAAGTACCAGCCATGTAAAGTCCAGTCCACGTTGGCGTAGCAAAGCGGCCGCCTTTACCGCGATGTCAATGCCTTTCTGAGAAAGCAATCTTCCCAATGTAACCAATTTGTTGGGACGTTCGGCGAAATCGTCTGGCACCGGTTGCGAGGCCTTCCGCCTGATATCGTCGGCATCCAGCACGTTGTACAGCACCTCGGCCTTATCCGCGTACGCGGAAGCCTGCTCCACGAATCTGTGTTTCACCGATTCGGATACGCAGAAGACTTTGTCGTATCCATGCAGGTATGGCATGGCCAACGGCAGCCATTCCATCTGTTCGTCGTGCATCCACGTCGCATGGAAGTCCGCATCCAGTTGCACGCCGAGCGTAGTGGTCAACGATCCGTAGCCTCGAAAATCGAGCACCGCGTCAAAATGCTCTGTTGGCAAATCATCGATGTGGGAAGAAGCGTAGTCGTACACCAGATTGCGTTTGTCGTTGCTGGCGATGGTTAGGAGCTTGCGCCCGAGGCGGTAGAGACTGCGGCGAATCGTGCCACAGTCAGAAAAGTCATTGACTCCGATGGCATACGCGAAAGCGGAAGTGAAATGGCAGTGCCGGACCGCAACCTGATCCGGGAGCATGTTCAGCAAGGGTCCTTGGCGTTCTGCCGTCAACAATGTCACAGAAACCTGGTTGTAGTCCAGATCTTGCAACAAACGAACCAAGGCGATTTCCATTCCGCCATCGCCTAGACCGCACAAGACGGCGATACGTTTACGAGATGCATCAATCACGATATTTTCCCCTTTACGCGGTTCCAGATGGGGTAGAACAGTGACGGGCAGAAGGTTCCGCCAAGGATGCGTATCCAATATCGGGGCGAATGCAATCGCTTCAACGCATGCCACCAGTATTTGCACAGAATCTTCCTATATTCGTCCCGATGCGACGGATCGTTAATGGCGTAGGTACGTAACAGTAGTTCCTCCGCCAAAATAGCATAGGAAGCTAATACTGAGGACCTTGACTCTTTCGGTACGATGGTCATCATGTGTTCGTGTGCCTCCAGACAGGTCGCCACGGATTCCAAGTCCACCTTGTGGGATGTGGAGTTAGGATTATTGCGGTAGTTGTATAGGCACCGGTCAGTGCTCACCGTCACTGCAGATAACGACGCGTATTCCACGTCGAACAGTAAATCTTCGCACATGCTGATTCGCGAATCGAACCGAAGATTCTCCCGCTCAATCAACGCGCGTGAGAAGAACTTGTTCCACACATAGCCTTTCACTCCGGAATAGGCGAGGATGCAATCCAATGCGTCCTTGCGGGAAAGGACGCCGGAAGGAATCCGGTAATCAGGTTCCTGAGCGTGCACGGCGCTTGGGGTGGCGTCAGCCGGCACACTTCGGTAATTGAATATGGCCATCTGCGCATGCCTGTCATGGACCAGCTCAAGCAGTTCCTCGACGGTTTCCTCTTCAAGCCAATCATCGGCATCCACGAATTCCAGCCAATCGCCATCCGCCGCGTCAAGTCCGGCGTTTCTCGCCGCGGAAACGCCGCTGTTGGCACGGTGAATCACCATGACGCGAGCGTCCTTGTCGGCCCATGCATCGCATAAGTCGGCACTACCGTCCGTGGAGCCATCATCCACGAGAATCACCTGAATATCTGCATGTGTCTGATGCAACAGGCTGTCGACGCACGTGTCTAGATAGTCGCGCGCATTGTATACGGGAACGATAAGGCTGACCAGTTGGTTCTTCTCGTTCATGGGCGGCCTCCGGACACCCGTTGCAGCATACGGTACGTTCTGGGCGCGAAGGACAGGAACAGCAGTTTAGCCTTTCTTGAAACCGAAACTCTGTCATCATGGAGCACCGGACGAAGAAAATGTCTCATATCGCGCGCAATACGATGGTATATCACGGCCGGCGCGTCACTTTGGAAAATATTGAACAGCACATCGGCACGTCCCTGAAGACGGAAGTAGTCCATGGCTTTTTTGTCGGAGTAGCCATGCTGGGTAAGGTAATCGCAGCATAAGTCAGAAATCTGGATCTCGTCGCACGAATGGTCGTTGAACACGCTCATATGGACGATAGAACCTTGTCTGATGCTGTAATGGTACAGAGGTTCCATCCGTACGAAAATGCTGTTCATCCGCAGGAACACCTGTGTGAGCACGTAATAGTCCTCACTATTCAGTCCTTCATGGAAGCGAATGCCATGGTCACCTTTGAAAAGCCGAGCGTCGAACATCTTCCCCCATACCGGCCCTGCCAATGACAGGTGGTATAGGAATTGGATCATGGCTTCCTCACTGTCCATGATTCCTTCGGGCGTGCTTCGCGTGTCGGCGACCACACTACCATCCTCCAAATCATGCAGACATGAGCACATCACCACATCCGATCCGCTTTGCTCGTGCCAGCTCAACAGTTCGGAGATGTAGTTTGGTTCCACATAATCATCGCTGTCCACAAAGGTGACCAGATCGCCAACGATGATGTCCAATCCCGCGTTCCTGGCCGAGGCCAGACCTCCATTCTTTTTATGTACCACGCGTATGCGGGAATCGCGGGCTGCCCATTCATCACACAATTGGGGGCAACGGTCCGGTGAGCCATCATCCACCACAACAATATCCAATTGCTTGTAATCCTGTTCGACGATGCTCTTTATGCATCTGTCGAGGTAGCGTTCCACGCCGTAGACGGGAACAATCACGGAAACTATCTGTCTACCGTCCATCAGTCCAACACCATCCCATTCGAATCGAACGCCTGCAACAATGACAGCCAATCGTTAAGAATCGTAGTCATGTCATAACGTTGAGCGTTGTTCTCACTCATGCTGGAATATTTGACACGCTTGGCGCAATCATCAATCAGCTCATTGATGGCCTTGGCCATGGCGTCGATGTCTTCCAACAGCACGAGGGCTCCGTTGATACCGTCTTCGACGATTTCGGCAGGGCCTGTCGGGCAATCGAAGCTCACCAATGGCAGACGATGTGCTTTAGCCTCGAGCAACACCATTGGCAGTCCTTCGAAGCGGGAGGTCATGACGAACATGGCGGACCGCCTGTAGTACGCGTCCACGTCATCGACTCGACCTTCAAGTGTCAGCCGGCCGTCCAGATGAGCATCATGAATCTTCTGCTCGAGCGACGGTCTGTCTTCGCCTTCTCCAAGAATCTTCCATTGCCAGTCCGGATGGTCCGGCAGCACTTTGGCGGCGACGTCGACCAGCAAGTCGAAGCCTTTCTGGTATGCCAGTCGGCCAGAGCTCAGAATCAGCTTGGAATCCACGTCATATGAGACAGGGCCTTCAGGCGCCTGCATGGGGTTCGGAATGGCAATGACCGGACATCTCAACGTGAGATTGGTCTCGTACAGCTTCTTGTCGGTTTCAGTCAGAGTAACGATGGCGTCCGCGCTGCGGGCGGCCCACCGACGAGTCAACTTACGATATGGCACATCCGGATTCTGCAGGTAATTAAAGTGTTCCCAGGACACTACCTTTACGCCAGTTTTCCTTTTGAGCGGGAGGGAATACATGTCCAGAATGCCGTCGATGTCAATCACTACGTCGATATGCTGTTTCACAACGATGTTCCGCAGTCGTTTGCAGGTATCGAAATAATGTTGGATACCGTGTGTCACCGTCGGATACAGACTGAATCGCTGGATGTTCGAGTCAATCGGGAAAAACGGACTGTCATGCTCCTCGAAAAGGCTGATGAAGGAGATTGTGTAATCAGTGCCCGCCGAAAGTGTGTTGGCGAGCATGATGGACACATTCTCCGTGCCTCCTGAACGGGTGATGTCACCGGAGAAAAAACCGACGTGCATCAGACATCCTCTCTTGCAACGCTGTTCGCGTGCTTTCCGACGCGTCCTTTGATTTTTTTGACATCCCGTTTCCACTGGGACAGGCGCTGGTTCGGGGAGAACACCAGCAAATGCAATACAGGGAATGTGGCCGCTTCATGACGGACCCATGATCCGAAGTCCGGTTCGAACAGCACCGAAGCAAGCACATAGCCCAGGAAAATCGAAATGGCCAGGAACTGCGTGTCATCCTCGATCTCATCAAGCTTGCCGAACAGGTGCACCAGATACACGGTGACAGCCACTTGGAAGAGGCAGAACGGCAGATACTGAACACCTTTCACCGCCAGCTCGAACGGAATCATCATGCGGACCGCGTTGATCAGATAGTTCAGCAGGAACAATGGCAGGCTCGTGGAGTTGTCTCCACCCACCCAGTTTTTGATGATGGTGACGCTGTCGGCGTCACCTTCTCGGCCACTCAAACTGTAGTCACGGACATCCATAATCTGTTGGTATTCGTCAGGCATGAGCACACTGGCCACCACCATCATCGCGCATACCAACAAGTACATCGTGGCTACCGTGATAGCAATCTTAGCCGCAGGAGGAATCCTGCGAATTTTACGGAAAACCACGAGAATGCAGTAGATGGCAAGAACAAATGCGGCGATCAGTATGTAATACGAACGGAACACCTTGCTCTCAAAATACAGGACCACCGCTGCAAGAACGATTTTCATGAAGGAGTTCTCGATTGGTATCAGCAGTACCAGATACACCGCCATGAAGAACAGGAACTGGATGACGTCCTTGCCGATGTTGAAAACATAGATATTCAGCAGACCGATACAGGACAACAGGAAAATGGTCTGTACCATATCAGGCTCGGGAAGTCTCAACACCATGAAAAACACAACCAACGTCAGAGATAGACCAAGGAACCAGCTCCATTGGCTCATCGTGGTGAAACTGAAGACGTTAATGTTTTTGAAGAAATTGGCGGCAACGATGTAAGTGCCAGCCCAAGCGTGCACTCCTACATCCTCATTAGCCATGCCCAAAATACGATTGTTGTCATAGAAATATTTCGCCGGGAGCAACATGGTCAGCAGCTTGGCCGCCAACATCACGACAAAGACAAGGATAAGAGTCGCGTTCTTGTTTCGGTTCTCCCACCAACCGCCTTTATCCGCCAGTTCAAGTTCATCGTTCATGAATCAGAATCACCTCAGATGCGTTCGGCCTTGGCTAGCGCATCCACATAGAATTTTTGGAGCCATTCCGCATTGGCTTTGATATCGAACCCCGCATCGGTCACAGTGTCCGCACCGGAAGCGCGATCCGTTCCGGCATATGCGGCATGCTGGTTCAGGATTCGCTTGGCCCATTCCGCTGGAGACTCATCCAAGCCAATGACCTGCACATTGCCTGTCACGTCGCATTGCTTGGGTACGCGGTCGGAAATGGTGCAGGGCAGACCGGATGCCTGCGCCTCGATCATGGTGACCGGCAGCCCCTCATACAGGCTTGGTAGAATGAAGGAATCCATGCCCTGCAAAACCCGGTTCACGTCGGAACGTACGCCGAGGAACCTCACTGCGTCATGCAGACCAAGCTCATCCACCTTGGCCTTGATTTGGTTTTTCAATTCGTCGTTCAGCTCGCCGCCGCCTACGAGCCACAGGACGCTGTTCGGGCACTGCTTGTGGACTTCGGCGAAGATATCGATCAGGAATGTATGGTTCTTCTGCGGGAAGAACCTTCCCACATGTCCAAGCACAAAGGTGTCTGGGTCGGTGACGCCGAATTCGGCACGCACCTTCGTGGCAAGGGATGAATCGTAGCGATAGGCGGAGGTGTCAATCGCGTTGCGCTGCTGAATCACCTTGCTCCGGTTCTTCTCACCGAACAGCCAATCCCCCGCTTCAGTGCCGCATGCGAACATATGTGTGACGTATTTCGGCAACCTCATGCGGAAATACTCGCGGAATATGGATTTCAGGTCGAATCCGACCGGACGGTTGTGCGCGTGAGCGATGCGGACAGGAACGCCCTGCTCTGCAGCTATCCGCAAAGGGAAGTAGCTGCGTTCCTCAAGATTCGAATGGATAATCTGGTATTCCGGATGCTGTTGGAGGAAAGCACGGAATTCACGCTTGTACCGTCCGAAATACTGCGGGTACATCGGGCACATGCGGTAGATGCGTCCGCCCAACGCCTCGATCTCATCCTCATAGGCCGCATGGTAATCGCGATTGACCAGAAAATCATAAGTGACCTGCTCGCGGTCGAAATGACGAAGGTAATTCATCATCATGGTTTCGGCACCACCACGGTCCATAACCGTGTCGAGTACCAATACGCGCAACGGGGAATGCTCAGGCATGACGAACCTCTTCCTTGATCAACCGTTGTTCCAAACGCACCACGGTATCGGACGGAATCGGGGAATCGATCACGCAGCCCGCACCGATCACGCAGTTGTCTCCGATGGAGGCGCCTTTGATGATGGTCACATTGCTGCCGATCCAGCAGTGTTTTCCGATCACAACCGGTGCCGTGGAATAGCCTTGGCCTTTGATGGATTCATCCGCGTTGACGAAACGATGGTTGTGGTCGTAGATACGCACGTTTTCACCGAAAATGGTGCCGTCTCCGATGCGGATTTCCTCGATGGCATGCACGGCGCAACCGTTGTTGAAGAACACATTGTCGCCGATGGTGATGGTTCCGCCCAATTCAGCGGTGAGCTGCAGTCCCTTACGGAAATGCAACGCCTTGCCCCAACGGATGGATCTGCCGTAAATGACCCTGTACAAAGCTTTCAGTAGCGCTCCGGTAAACCGGTACCACAGCTTCACTACTACCACCGACTCTCCCCCGTTCTACTCACTAGTCCGCTTGGAATAACCACTGAGTGTTCAGTGCTTGCTCTTGGAACGGGAGATGCCCGACTTGGACTTTCGCTTGGAGGAAGAGCCGGCATCCTCATGATCCTCATGGTAGTAATAGCTGGAACGGCCGGCATTGTTCACGGACACCATGTTCAGCACCACGCCCCGGATGGCGGTCTTGGACATGCGGAATTCCTTCACGACCTCACGCAGCGCCTTCTTCTGCGCGACGCCTTGGCCCACGACCAGCAGCAGTACGCCACCCTTTTCCGCGAAAACGGCGGCATCGTTGGCGACCGTCATCGGGGCGGTGTCGACGATGACGTAATCGTATCGTTCGGCGGCCTGGTCAACCAGCTGACGCATGGCGTCAGATCCCAGGATGATGCCGGATGGTGTCTTCTGCTCTTCGGCGGGAAGAACCTGCAGATACGACTTCCAATACGGCTGGATGGCCTCCTTCGCGGAAACCTCTCCGGCCAGCAGGGAGACCAGGCCGACGCCGCTGTTCATGCCAAGGGCCTTGGCCACCGACGGATGGCGCACATCGGCATCGATGAGCAGAACACTCTTGCCTTTTTCGGCGAATGCGGCAGCCATATTCACCGACACTGTGGTCTTGCCCTCGCGAGGATTGGTGGAAGTCACGATAATGACGTTCTGCTGCTTCAAGTCCTTCGGAGTGACGAAGGAAATATTCGTAGTCAGACGGCGGACTTCTTCAGCAGCACGGCCACGTGGCTTGGTGATAACGGCGGGGACGCCATTGGACACAGTGTGAGCCTTCGGCACGGATGCAAGCACGGGATCGCGGACAACGGTCTGCACGTCAGAAACGTCATTGACGCCCTTGTCGAACATCTCGCGCAGAACAGCGCCCAGCATCGCGATGATAAGACCAGCAACGATACCGATGGCAAGATTCGCCTGGACGTTCGGCGATGACGCGACCCGAGGCTCCACCGGCGCCTGGATGGTGGCGAAGGAAACATTGATGTCGGGGCCCGCCATGGCGGAAACCTGCTTCTTCAGTTGCTTTACCAACTCTTTGACAATACGCACGGTCTGTGCTGGATTCGAATCAGTGGCATAAATGTAGACAATGGGAGATGAATCATTAGTTGCCGCCGAAACATTGGAACGCAATGCAGTCGGCGTGGTGTGCAGACCCAAGTTGTCAATAACGGACTGCAGAATCTCATCAGATTGGACAAGATCGGGATACAGGCTGGCCAGCGAGCTGCCATTCGCATATTGCTGCTGGTTCGTCGTAGTCGAGCTTTCACTGGATGATGCGGAATCATACTGCGTCAATATCTCAGTGCTTGCTGTATAGATAGGTGTGGCGGCGAATGTCGTCCCCGCGACAACGCCCACCACCACGCAGAACAGCACGATTTCCACAATCCAATGCTTCTTGATAGCTCTCAGCACGTCCGAAATAGTCATGTGTTCCCTCTCATTCTCACACTGAAGCGAGCGCTCCACCCCACTTGCCAAGAAACGCTCAGCCATTTCGTAAGCTATCTTACCGTTTCCCCCGACAAGGATTGGTAGCGGGCTGCGGGTGTTTTCTTGGAGACCGAGCGAAAGGATTATCGTATGTCCGGTCCCGAGGAACGACGGCATGCGGTGGAACTGTACTTCACCACGTCGATGACAACGGCCCAGATGGCGAAGCACCTGGGCTAACCGACCGTGCCCGGAACGCTGGCTGGCGGCGGATCCCCGGTATACCGGCCATATGACCCAACCCATCATCCCACCGGGGACAAAGGACCAAGGCAGTCGAACCGGTGCCGGGTAGCATGCAGAAGAAGCGGGCCGCCGAACGGCTCGGCGCGGGCGTCGGAGCAGTCCACAACTGGGTCAAGGCGTACCGCGAAGGTGGAATGGCCGCGTTGCAGACCAGAAACAAGAACGCCGCGCAGAACGGCAGATGGATTGGCAGCGGTGTGTTGGACTGTTTCTTAGAGGACGAGTCCCTGTTCGGTGAACTCCTTCGGACTCCGGTATCCGAGGGTGGAGTGGAGCCGCCGGTTGTCGGACCACCACACGCAGTCGTCGGGGCCGCGCCTCAGCTGCCCGATCGTGGCGTAGCTGTTCCGGTACACGAGCTCCTTCTTCAGCAGCCTGTCCATCGATTCGACCACGGCGTTGCCGTGGGGGCCGCCCCTGCGCGGCGGCGATCCTTTGACATCGAACACGTCGAGCGGCTCGTCGATCTCCGTGTCGTCGAACCCGCCGCCCCGGTCGGCGTGGAACACCTGGACGTCCGTCAGCGGGAAGTCGAGCGTGGCGAACGCGCCCGGCACCAGGCCCGCGTCCCGTGCGGTTCGGACCGCTTGCGCGTGTACGCGCCCGTCATGCCCTGTTCGCGCATGATGCCACCGATGCGCCTCCCGGACGCGGTGACGCCAACAGCATATCAACAATATCTTGTCTCGTCATTCCGACTCGAGGGATTGCCAATTATCTGGAGGAAGATCTAGTTTAAGATATTCATATGAATTCGTTTTGATTTCAGAAAGAACGCCTTTAGCGTTGCGAATCCAGTTGTTACCCTTATTGTCTCGAAAGGCAATAACCGATTCAACACGAACATGCATTCCTTCGCCCGGATAAGGAACATAAGTCGTAAATCTCCCAGGAGGAACGGTACCTACACAAACAGTATTATTTGTCCCGCTCAAATAATCGGCGCCAGCCCCTTGATATGTTCCAGAAGTTAAAACGACATCATAGATCGGCTGATCCGAACCATTATTGACGGAAACCTTCATTAATGGAGAATTCTCCACCATCTGAACGCCGCCTTTCGAATCATGTACCACCCAAGACGATATCTCATTCGCTTGTTCAAATTTGGCGATCTGCCGGTCATGATTCTTCACATAGTCATATGACATAAAAGCAATAACGATGGAAATCACGGAAATACCAAGCGTGAATATGTCTGAAACATTGGTAAGCCCCGGATGTTCGGTATTCAAAAAAGTTCCAATGGCTTTAATCATTCCACTAACCTTTTGCCGAATATAGTTCATACATTAATCTCTTCCCCGCCGAGACAATATCCCCGTTCTCCGACTCACACCTATCTAATCCTCATCGGCAGCATACCACACACTCAAACATTTGTTCGATTTTATCTTTTCGTAAAATATCCCAGTCGGCCTGGACATGTAGGATTCGGGGGGAAAGAGAGACCACAGACTAGAGAAGAATTGTGAGCGAGAAGAACCAGGCCACGGAGAACGACAACCGCGTAAACGTCAAACACGGCGCACCGGCACATTCCCGAATCGCAAATAGGGAGGGGCAGAGGAATTCCAGCATCGAGCTGCTGCGCATCATCGCGATGTTCATGATCCTCATGCACCACTTCGTCGTTCACAACGGCTACGACGAGCTGAATCTTCCCCTGGGGCCGGAGCGGATCTTCTTCCAGCTCGTCATGGCCGGCGGCGGCAAGGTCGGCGTGGTCATCTTCTTCTCCATCTCCGCATGGTTCTTCCTCGACAGGGAGCAGACCATCAAATCCAACCTCAAGCGCGTATGGATCATGGAACGCGAGTTCCTGTTCTGGAGCCTCGCGCTTATGATGTTCTACCTCGTGTTCGACCGAGCCGACCTCGGACCGAAACTCATGGTCAGAAGCCTCGTACCCCTGAGCACAGGCATCTGGTGGTACGCCACCGCCTACGCCATCTTCCTAATGCTCCTCCCCTTCCTTTCCAAAGGTTTGAAGGTGCTCAGCCGCGAATACCACCTCGCGCTGGCCGCGACCGTGCTGGTCATATGGGGATTGACCAGCTTCATCCCCGGAATGATAGGAATCAACGACGGCTTCTTCGGGTTCATCTACCTGTTCATCCTAATCTCCGCCTACAAGTGGTACATGGAACCGTTCACCACCAGACAGGTCTGGCTGATGATTGGCACAGGTCTCGGTTTTTTCCTGTTGTACACCTGCGCCTCCATAACATTGTCGCTGCTCGGGTACGACATGGGAATATACATCACCGGCGATTGGAAGCTGCCCGTCATCATGGTCGGCTTCGGCATGTTCCTGCTGTTCGACCGCGTCACCTTCCACAATCGGACCATCAACCGGATCGCGCAGTCCGCGTTCGCCGTGTACCTGATCACCGACTACGCGGCCTCCAGGAAACTGTTCTGGGTCAAGTTGTTCAATCTGCAAGACCTCTACCAGCAGCCATTCGCGATTCTGCAGATCCTCGGCATACTGCTCACGATTTACGCGATCTGTATCCTGATTGATTTCGCTCGTCAAGCACTATTCGCCTTTACTATCGACCGACGCCACGGACATTGGTTCGACTTACTGTGGAAACGAAGCATCTCATTTAAGGGCCTTTCGCTGTTTGGTGTGGGTGAAGCGGGTTAGGCGGTGACGACGGTCGGGTAGTTTTGGTGGCATGGATACCACGATGCTGTTCACCGCTGCCCTGCAACTCGTCGACCCCTGGCACGTCACCGATGTGGAGTTCCGCGATACCGACGCGGGTGAGCGGGAGCTGCACATCACGATTAGGTACGGGCCCGGCTCCCGTTTCCACTGTCCCGAGGCGTCATGCCCCGAGGAGGCGCGCCCGGTGCATGACGTGCGTGAGCGTGTATGGCGGCATCTGAATTTCTTCCAGTGCAAGGCGTTCATCCACGCCTCCGTGCCGCGCGTGGCGTGCCCGGAGCACGGCGTGAAGACTGTGACGGTGCCGTGGGCGCGTCCGGGCAGCGGGTTCACGCTGGATTGGCTACAATGTATTAGACAGTCCGATGAGGGACGAATGACGTGAGATTGGAGGCCGACGATGGCCGACCAGAAACATCCCCGCCACTACGACGAGGCGTTCAAACGGAAGATCGTGCAGTTGTACGAGAGCGGCAAGCCATCCCGGGAGACCGGGGCCGAGTACGACATCGCGCGATCGACCCTGCGGCGCTGGGTCCAAGACATCCGCAACAGCGGCTTCACCCGGGCCGCGGACGACCGCACGCCCGAGCAGAACGAGCCGGTCGGGCCGGGGAGACGCGACCGACAGTTGGAGATGGAGGTGGACGTTTCAGAACAGGCGGCGCCGGTACTCGCACGAAAGTAGCAGTGATACGGGCCAACGCCTCCCGTTATCCGATATCGGCGCAGTGCGGGATACTGGGCGTTCCCCGCTCCACCTACTGAATATTTGTAGCTTTTGAGGCCACTGGTTATTGTGCTTGGGGACCAGCATTATGGCGGGAGAAGGCCGGTGGCGGATTGGTTAGAAGCCGTCGGCCTTCGGGGCTAGTTGTCGAGCATGGCTTGCCCGTGGCGTTGCCTCATGTTGTACTCGCCTGTATTAATCCAGATCGCGTTGTGCACGATGCGGTCGAGAATCGTGTCGGCGATGGTGTCGCCGCCGAGCTGTCGGTGCCATTCCTTGGTCGCCAGCTGCGTGGCGAACGCCGTGCTGACGGTGTCGTACCGGAGCTCCATGAGCTCCAGGAGGAATCGTTTGAATAGTTCGTCGGGCTTGTCGACGAGCCATTCGTCGATCGCGAGCAGGTTGTAGGTGGCGTATTTGCGCACGAGCTTGGGCACTCCTCCTGGCTTGTTCGACGCGACCGTCACCTGCTCGGCCAGGTCTGGCATTCGGACGTAGACTGCGCGGTACCGTGCCCGGCACGCGGATTTCACCAACGCGCATAGCAGGTGGGATTTGCCCGATCCCGTGGCTCCCTGGAACACGACGTTCAACCGTTGTTCCAGATAGTTCCCGGCGTCGAGACCGGCGATCACGCTCCGGTCGAGCCTGCGTTCCTCCCCCAGGTCGATGGTTCTCAGGTCCGCCTGGGGGGGGGTAGCGCAGACCCGCGCGTTTGACGAGGCGTTGGATCTTGGCGTCCATGTGACCGGAGTGGGCGTTGTCGACCGCAAGCCTGACGACCTCCGTGTGGCTCATGGGCGCCGTCGTTCGCTCGTCGAGCCGTTCGAACGCGTCAAGCAGATCGGATGCGTTCATCTCACGCAATTTGCGTTTGGTCTCGGTGTCGATGATCATCGCGCGTCCACCTTCCCATGTCCGCGTAGTAATCGCCGCCGCGCACCCATCCGACGTCGTCAACGGCGCCGTCGGGGATCCCGCCCGTGGCGTCCTGGCCGGATTCGAGGATCGGTCTGATGTGCGAATACCGCGGCGAAGCGATCGACCGCAGCGACAGCGAACACGCGTTCTCCAAACGTTGGGCGGAATAGCGTTTCGACAGCCACAGGATGCTCGTCGAGGCGTTCCGTGGCGAACAGCCTGCCGATCACGGCGGCGCAGCCGGGGCCTATTCGCTGGGCCCATTGCTCGCAACGTTTCCTGTCCCATGGTCTCCACGCGGCTTTGCCGGGCAGGTCGGACTCGTTCGTGGACCACTGGTTGGATGCCGTCGCCGGCAGGAGCCGGTGCGAGCACAACCGCGTGTTCCCCATGCCAGACCTCGAGCATGCTCGCGCCGATCCGCAGGTCCACCGTGGAACCGATGTACGCGTACGGGACGGAATACCAGTTGCGCGCATACGCGACGTGGCTGTTGGCCTGCACCCTGCGGCCGTATACCCAGTCCGCCACCTCGTAAGGCATCAGCGGCAACGTGATCAGCAGCGGTTTCTCCTCCGATTCGAACACCGACGACCGGGACCCGTCGCGCTTCTGGAACGCACGGGAATTGTATTCCGCCAGCCAGGCGCGTATCGCGGCCCGCAGTTCGTCAAGCGATCCGAACTCGTGGTCGCGCATCGCGCCGACCAGCGCCATCGTGACGTGCCACACGGTGTTCTCCGCGGACGGCTTGTCCTTCGGCTTCCTCACCCGTCCGGGCAGTACAGCGGCCGAATAGTGCTCGGCCATGCCCCGGTACGCGTCGTTCAACACGATCTCGCCCTCACGTGGATGCTTGATCACGCCGGTCTTCAGGTTGTCGCACACCAGGCGCGGCGTGGATCCGCCGAACCATTCGTACATCGCCACATGGGCCCGCAGCCACGAATTCTGCCCCATATCCAGGGTGGGTTCCACGAACGCGTACCGACTGAACGGCAATACCGCCACGAACAGGTACACGGTCGACGAATCACCGGTGACCGGATCGACGATGCGCATGGTCTTGCCGGCCCAGTCGACCTCGATGGTGCGGCCGGCCTTATGTTCCCACCCTGCTTGTCACGCCGAGTCTCGCCACGTACGCGGCGTACAGCTTGCAGAACCTGTCATAACCCATATGGGGCCTACCCGACTGCCGGCATTCGTCCACATACTCGCCGTGCAGAATCCTCAACGTCACGCCGACACGGGCCAACTCCCGGTGGACCTTGCCCCAGTCGGGTTGCTCATACACGCTCTCACGTTCCCCGCGCCCGGGGAACAGCAGCGCGTATACCTCGTCGTCCGGCCTGTTAGCGACGTCATCCCAGCCGATGCCGGCGGCCTTCGCTGCGTCCAGCACGTCGGCCACGCTCCGGCGCGACATGCCTTGGGACCTTGCGATCGCGCGTCCCGATAACCCCTGGCCATGCAAACGCAGGACCAGTTTCGCCTGTATTTTCCGTACCATTGCTGGCAGCTCCTTCCACCACACGTCCCTCGCATGGTGAAATCGGAATTCTGAAACTTCCAATCCATCAAGCGGCCATTCGCCGGAGCATACAGGAACAGCACGGTTCTGATGTCACCGGGCTCGGTGCCATCCATGCCACCGGTCACATAATTAGGGGCTGTTTTCCGGTTCCTCAGCAGTCATAAGTACGGAAAAACGTATACACCCAACGGAAACGCCTTCACAGCCTCCGCCAAAGGTTCTTCTCTTGCAGCCCAAGAGAAGAACCTAGCGAATCAGTGAAGACGTCAACAAACGGACCGGCCCCGCGCGCGACAGCACCACATCCTGTTCTTTATTCCAGCCTTGCCATAGGCATAAGAGGCATAAGAGCCTTCTTCCTCCAAAGGAGAAGGGTTAACGGTGTATCTCAGCACTTCGAGAAGCCAGATCGCAGAGCAACACTCCGATTATCGGATTGAAGAAATTCGGATCCGATGATCGGAGTGCGGTTTCACGTCTGCATTACTAGCGTTTTGCGTCTATACAGCTCAAGAAAAGGGCGGAAAATACTAGTTGTGCAGATACGACGACCGCAGATGGGCCGTTGCGTATACGCAAATTGCGGAAGCGATCACCAGTAGCAGCGAGATGATGGCGAGCGCCTGCACTGCGGATCCGGAGCGAGGCATTTCCGGCTTCTCCGGCTTTTCTGAATCGCCGGGTTTGCCAGGTTCTTCTGGTTCATCTGGCTCGGCGACGGCTTTGATGGTTACCGTCACTTGGGCGCTTATGCCATCATGGTCGGAGGTGCGCAACTGTATGCCCGCTCCCCTACTCGAGTTTGCATCTATAACACCATCCGCACCATTGCGCACGGCGCTGATGGTGATGTTCTGGCTCACGGCTTCGAAGGCTTTCCTCTTCCCAACCGCCTGCATTGCGCGATCGATCTGATCGTTCAACGCCTGCAATTGGTCACTATCCACCACAAGACGGTAGTCAGCGATGCCGTTCAGTTGCGTTCCCGTCAAGGTCAGTAGGTCGTCAGCACTCAGCTGCTGAAGGCCGCTCGCCGGATCCAATTCCACCAAAGTCTGCTTACTGGAGATCGCCAGATCGCCGACATGGAACATTCCGTCACCCGTACCATCACCGCTAGTGCCGCCTGGAATCAGCCCAAGCGAGTCAGCCAAGTACGGCGCAAGATTCGACAAGTCGGAGAACGAGCCACTCAACAAGGCGAGCGTGTTCAGTCCAGCTGGGATCATACCCCGGTATTCGCCACCGCGAACAGTCACATAGCCAAGATTTTTAGCGTCATCCAGCAGGTTGAATAGCGTCGGCGCGGTGAACGTTCCGCCCGAAAAACTGCCTTGCGCGGAAGTCTCATCCGTTTCGGCAAAGCGCATCAGCGTCGCGTCTGAAGTGAACGTGCCACTTTCCACGCGCAATGTGCCACGGCAATCGACTGCAGGCTGTGTTCCGCCAGCAACCGTTCCCGGGCCGACAATGGTGAGCTGCATGTTCGCAGGCACAGTGATCGCAGCAAACCCAGCAGCTCCACCGGATTCAGCGGCTTGCAGCGTATGCCCGTTCAGGTGAAACGTTACGTTTCGTACGCCTTTCGGTGGCGTAATCATAACGCTTTCCGTCACGTCGGCTAGCAATGTGACCGTCGTATTCTTCAACGTTGTTCGCCCAATCGCCTCCTGTACGCTCGCGTAGGTTGTGTTGCCCACTTGCGCGACCGCCTGAGATTCGGCGGCATCGGCAACCGTATCTGTAGAGAACAGCAGCGTTCCAAACAGCGACGCGATCGCGAAAACAGCGGTCAGCACCACCGAAACCAAATACTTACCTTGCGTTCGCGGGCACATGTTCACCCGCTTCTCATGACTACGCATGATTATTTCCTTTTATAGGTTCTATTGCATATTTCAATCCGCACCGAAGTGCGTGGGACCACCCTCAGCTGTGAGGGATGACGTTACAGAAATCATGGCGCCACGTTGCATTAATTATCTCATAATACGCGAAGGAAAGCAAATTACCTATTTTGAAAATCCAAATCTTATATGAGATATATCAAAAGACAATCTTTAGTTATAGTGGACCTGATTACATAAGTTGAATCTGTTTCACATGAGTATTACAATATTACCCATAAAAATAAATCCATCATATAAACTGCAAAAATATACGTGTGACAAATAATTGTTTCCCATCAAGAAACAAGTGAGGCTGAATCCAAACAAGCGAAGCCATGGCTAAAAACAGCGCGGTCGCAACCAAACAAACTCCACCACACAAAAACACATCCTCCGTCTGCACAAGTCAGGAAATACAAAAAGAGCGCTCCGGGAGTAAGCGCTCTGATTTGCACGACGATTCGTGCGAAAAGTACCGCTGAATTTAGTAAGATCCGGTGCCGCGGAAGACCACGAGCACGGTTTTTGCGAGAATCGCAAGATCGCCTGCAATGGACCAATTTTCGATATAGGAAACGTCCAGATATTCGCTCTGCTCCTGCGAAAGATCCGAACGGCCGGAAACCTGCCAAGGACCGGTAATACCAGGCTTAACCAGCAGTCGCGCGGAATAAAGGGAACCATAGCGGGCAACCTCTTCCGGCAAAGCCGGGCGAGGACCAACCAAAGACATGTCGCCCTTCAAAACGTTGAAGAACTGTAGGAATTCATCCAACGAAGTCTTACGAATAAAACGACCAACCTTCGTAATTCTCGGATCATCCTTCATTTTGAAGATGAAACGATCGGTCTGTCCATTTTCTTCGGCAAGTTTCTTCTTCAATTCTTCCGCATTGGTAACCATGGAACGGAATTTATACATGGTAAACGGCTTGCCATGCAAACCGATACGCTTCTGCGAGAAGAAAATCGGACCACCGTCATCAAGCTTGATGGCGAGCGCCGTACCCAACATCAGCGGCGAGAAAATCAGCAGCGCGAAAGCCGAACCAACGATATCCAGCAGGCGTTTAATCACGTACGTCGTATTCGTATACTGCGGCAAACTGGCCAACAATACAGGCTGTTCGGCGGTATTACGCAAGTACAGGCGATGACCGCTCACATCTGCCAGAGACACGGCCAACGCAAGCTCCATGCCAAGGGATTCGACCGCAAGCGAAATGCCATGCAGCATTTCGGAATCACGGGAAAGCACGTCGGCAACGTACACTTCCTGCGCACCCAAGCTTTCGCACGTACGCGGGAAAGCGGCATTGAACGGGATCACCTTCAGTTTGTCGGCACCTTCAATGGAAGGATCAGGCTCGAACGACGTGACCACATAAGCGTCTTTCTCATTACCGTCAACTTCGATCGGACACACGGCAATCGGCGAATACCCCCAATTGGAGTAGTCCCGCATGGTACGCAACGCACGATTGATACCGTCGGAAGAGCCGATCACCACGGTCTTATACTTACAGGCACCCTTCTGACGGCTGCGATGCTGCCACTGACGCATCTGCCAACGGGCGATGACTTCTAGGAAGAATGCAATGATCGGAGCGACGATAAGCGCGGTTCGCGGCAAGGAAAGATTGAAAATAAAAGCAAGCGAGCAGTAAGTGATGATGGTGAGCAGCGACGCATTGATGATTTTCGCATACAGCTCGTAGCCTTCCGCCATCACATGGCGATGATACGTTCCAGCAAAAGTGAGACTCAACACCCAGATGAAACTGAAGCAGACGAGGAACAGCCAGAACGGCATAGCCCCATTGATGGCATTATATGCGGCATCATTGACCCAAAGACTGATGGACAGCGAAATCAGCATGACCGCAAGATCGACCATCACCAGGCAAGCGACAAAAAAATAACGCCATGCGGGCACAACCTGACTCCGCCTGCCCTTGCGTCTTCCATCTTCACCAACGGAAAATGGCGTGTTCGAAAACGTCATCGGCTCAAACTGAGGGCTGTTGTTTTGTGACTGATGCCGCTCCTGCTTCTGATCCTGATGACGAGAGTCAGAAGAGACGATATGGATTTCCTGGGTTCTCACTACTTGATCCGAACCCTGCTCAGAGCTGCGGAAACCACCTTGCATGACTTCTCCTCCCACCATCCCCACCCCACCCTCGAAAACAGGGGGATATTCTCTCTGCGAAGGAAGCATACTATAAGCCCCGTACCTCCAACTCGCTTTTGCGGTTAAATCACTATTGGAAACACTTGCTTTTGACGAGATACCGCGAAACGCGCAGCAAGAACGGATGAAAAGTTGACGTCCGTTCCGTAAACGTGAGATTGCATGCGCATATACCCACATATTCTCCATACTCCCCTGTTGCAAGATGGCTTGTTAGAGCCGCTTGCTTGACGATTTGGCCGTTTTACGGCCGCCTGTTTGGCTGCTTAAGCTGCCTACGGAACTACGGAACTGTCTAGCGGCCTTCAATCAACGGGGTCTGACGAAAGGTGAGCGGCTCATCCGTATCCGGGGCGGACTGCACGTGCACGGTGATCTCATAGGATTCGCCGGGCTGCAAGGTCACATCGCCCACGCCCACGGTCAGGCCATTATGCAAAGTCACACCCTTGTAATCGTCGGCATTCTGAAATTCCCAATCCACCAAACGACCGTTCGCAGGCGCGTAAATGAACAATGCCGTCTTGATCTGGCCCTTCGGAACGATATTTCCGCCACCAGTCACATATTAGCCGCTTCTTCCGCCGTCATGGTGTTCTGCAACTTGATATGCACCGTATACTGGTTCGCGCCGTTTCGCGCGACCTTCTGGAATTCAGTGGTCACTTCGCGATGCAAATACCAGTCCATTTTCGACTCGGTTTCGTCGGAAATATACACGCCGACCTGCGGTTTTGCACCTTCCGTAATCAATTTGCCGGAAATAGCGGAATCGGCAATCAGATTCTGCTCATCCTCATGCGCGCTCCACACCACCACATGTCCCTGCTCAACAGACGTGGAAAGCGCCTTGACATACGATTTGAAATTGCCCGCATTCCGCATGATATGGTCGAACGCAGACTGCGCAGCAACCGCGAAATACTCGTCCGTCTCCTGCGGAGCCATGCGCGCATACACGTCATGCAGCAACGTTCGGGCAGTATTCGCACCATCCAACGTCGAACCGTCAGGCATGGCAACGCCACCGGTCACCGCCAGCATGTTCTGCAGGAACAGCGGATCAATGGCGATCACACCATCAACCGCAACGCCATACTGGCGATTCCACATGGCGCTCATAATCTCGCCGGTACGCGGAAAATCAGGCGTGAAATTCACGTCGCGAATATCCTTGCCAAGCTTGTCGGTAAACAGCAAACGTTCCTCGGCAGTCAAATCCACAACCGGCTCGTCGGCATTCTGAATTTCCGAATCGGAAACGAACGGCTGCAAGCTCACGTGACCGCCCTGCACCGTGGCCAGGCCGAGCGATCCCGTAAGACCACCGAACGGGCGAGCCTCCGCATTCGTTTGCGCAAGAATCAAATAATTGCGCGGAGCATCATTCGCATGGCTTTCCGTACCCAACATGCTTGGAAGCACCTGCACGATGGAATTCAAGGAATGCACCATGCTATCAAGTTTTTCGCAATACGTTTCCGCGGTTTTCAGGGCGTCCACGATCTGCGCGACATACGGGGTTTCACGGCTTTCACGGTTTTCACTTCCCGCGTGGCCTTGTTGATCGTATCGTCCGCGATCTGGAGCGGCCGCTGAGACGCTTCCAATCCGGAAATTTCAATCGTGCCATTTTCCACGTGAACATTATTCAGATCATTATCGTAATGCTGTAATTGAGCTATGGAATCCAAACTTTTGTTCCATAATCCCTGTTTGCTTGGTCGTGAAGAAAACGGGTGAATGGAAGGCATGATCGCGACAATCAGAGGCACGTAACGTTTACCATCGAGGCTGTTCGGCAGCATGCGCAGAAGCATCGCGAACACGATGACGGCGAATACGAACCACAGCAACGCCGTAAGCAGTAAAGCGCGCATTTAGGATGACGCCTTCACGAGAGTGCCATTATATGGACACTTTCCGGCATTTGGAATCGTTCTGATACGTTCATCCGATAGTCTATAAGTTACAAAACGGCGCTTAATAAAAGAGGTAGTCATGAGCGAAGAGGCAATGCGAGAAAAAGTGGCGCAAGCTGTGGAAGTGGCCGCAAACAAGGCCGCCGAAGAGGAAATCAGCAAGCTGACTGAATTCGAAAGCGCCATCGACGAGACGCTCGCCTCCGGATATTTGGACGATACGCTCACCGTCACCGACACAAACGGTGTAGCGCAAGTGCTGCCGGTGCTTGATTCCGAGCCGATCTCACACCTAGTGGAAGGCTTAGAAGCCGTAGGCGGGAGCGCCAATGTGTTCGTGCACACCAGCGCAGGCGTGGTGGCCCTCAGCGTAGTGGAATACAAGCCCAACGAAAAGGAGTAGCCGTCGCAGCATGCACGGTCAGGCGGCACGCCTACGGTTGAGGGCGCGTTGCACGGTTTCATGCGTGGAACCGGCACCCTGGCCGCGCACGCCGAAGAACACCATCAGCACCATCACGAAGCAGATTGCCGCGCTGATACGAAGCGCCCACTGAATGCCGAACACGTTGGCAGCCGCATACACGGCTTTTTTGCCACCGAGCGCAGTCCAACGAAGAGACGTGAACGTCTCCATCAAAATCACCAACACCGGAGCGCCAATCGCGCCCGCAATCTGACGAACCGTATTCGTCACCGCGGATCCGGCGCTCACCTCTTCCGGTTCCAAACAATTCAGTGACCATGTGGTGATCGGCATCAACACGAAACCCATGCCGATCTGGCGCACAAACTGCCAAATCGACACCCACCAAATCCACGAGGTCACGGAAATCAAACTCATCATGACCGTGCCGAAACACAAGGTAATCGTGCCTACCAACGCCACCGGGCGTGCACCGAAACGGTCAAGCACCTTACCACCGAAAAACTGCGAAATGCACTGGCCCAAAGCACCCGGAAGCATCACCAGGCCGCTAATCGCAGCAGAATAGCCACGGCAATCCTGAATGTACAGGGGCATGATCACCATAATCGAACTGAACGCGAAGAACGAGAGCGCGGCCGTGATCGTGCCAACAGTAAAACTACGATTCTTCAACACGCTCAAATTCAACAGTGGCGGCTGCGCTTCAGGATTTTCAATCTGCCTGCGCGCGCCATGAATCTGGCGAAGCACAAACCAAATAATTCCCACAACGCCAATCACCATTGGCAGCCAAACCATAGGATTTACAAACGAATACGATTCAATATTCGTAAAGCCGAACATTAGCCCGCCGAAACCGAAAATAGACAGTCCAACGGAAAAAAAGTCAGCCTTCGCGGTTTTATCATTCTCACCGAAATTATGCAATCCAAAATAGGCAAGAAGCAGCGAAATTACGCCGATAATGGTCAACGTGAGGAAAATTGAACGCCAACCGTTCAAGTCCGTCTGCACACCGCCAAGCGTCGGACCGATCGCCGGAGCCACGCTCATCGCCACACCAACCGTACCCATTGCGAAACCACGGCGAGACAGCGGATAAATCGAAAACACCGTAATCTGCAACACCGGCCACATCACACCCGTGCCAACCGCCTCAAGCAAACGCCCGATCAGCACCATCAAAAAAGTTGGACCAAGCCAAGCGAACAGTGAACCGATCGTGAACACAACCATGGAAACAAGCACGATTTCGCGCGTCGAAAAACGTCTCGTAAGGTATGCCGTAAGCGGCACCATCACGCCCATGACCAGCTGGAAAATCGACGTCAGCCACTGACCGGTCGTAACGGAAATACCAAAATCACTGACGATCGTCGGCAACGCGGCGCTCAACTGCAATTGTGTGAAATTACCGACGAACGTAATAAATGTAAGAACCGCAATGGAAATAAACGCCGTGCGCGTTAAATGACCGTTCTGATACGATTCCTCTCGAGCAAGCGCTCGGGACATGCTCCGCTTCGCTGACATCAACCACCTTCTCCACATTCAAACGCACAAACTATATGATAGCCCGTATGACAGAGGCATGGATATTCACCTGCGGATTCCTGTTTTTGTCATTTCTGGGTAACGCTCCCTATTTAGAGGTATCATGACACACGAAAGAGATAGGCAGGTTTTCGGCGCAGGCAGCGTCGGGGGGGGGGATGATGACAGTCAGGGCCATGTTCCACATCTGCATGGAGTTGTAGGGTGTTTTCATATGCCTGATTTTCGCAGGCTGAATTTTCATTGCAACACCACAAAAAACCAGACGAACTCGCATCAAAATACTCATGCAGATCGCCTGCATGCTTCTTCTTGGATTCGACGCGCTCAGCTGGTATTTTCACGCAAATGCAGACGAAACCGCATACTATATGGTTCGCATAAGCAATTTCTCAGTATTCTGCATCAACTATATTTTCATGAGTTTCTTCGCAACCTATGTTTGGTTGACAGTGAGCAAAAATCAGCATCGCAAACCAGCCGCATTGCATACCGTCTACGCATTATCCGTAATTGGAATTCTCTTACTTATCATTACACAATTCACTGGTCTTTTCTACTATTTCGATGACCACAATCTTTACCATCGCGGTAATTTCTATCTTCTTTCGCAAGCAATTGCGGTCTCGGGAATCGCATTATGCCTCTTCATGCTGATCTCATATCGCAAGAATCTTGATCGCATTACTTTCCTTTCCGTGATGTCGTTCTCCGTACTACCAGTATTGGCGACCATCTACCAAGCACTGGCATACGGTTTTTCATTGCAATGTTTGGCGATCGTGATTTCCACACAGATTATGTTCATCATGGACACCGTGGAACTGAACCTGCGATTCTACTCGCAACAGGCCGCCTACGAAAAAGCAAGGTACGAAGCCGAACATGACGGCATGACCGGTTTGCTGAACAAAGAAGCGGGATATAAACGCATGCGCAAATACTTCGACCGCATGGATTCGCACGACGAAGCGATACTGATGTTCGTCGACATCGACGATTTCAAAACCATCAACGACACATACGGACACACAGTCGGCGATTTCTGGATCCGCGAGGTCGCATCCCAGCTTCGGCACATCTACTGGCAAGATGACATCATCTGCCGATACGGCGGCGACGAATTCATAGCACTCATCCGAAACACCGCCAGCGAACAGGTGCTCGAAACCACGCTGGGCATGTTCTTCCAACAGTTGACACGCGCCTCGGAACAGCACGGGCAAGACGTGCATTGCAGCGTAGGCGTGTGCCGCATTGCCGCCATCCGCATCAGCGGAAACAGGGATATCAGCAGAAACACGGATGGAGGAAACGGCGAAGATACCAGAGGCGGCGTGGATTTCGGCCAATGCGTCAAACAGGCCGACCTGGCGCTGTACGAAACCAAGCGATTCAACAAAGGAACATTCACCGTCTACAATTACGACCGTCCCCAGCCAGCATCCGCAATCTGCACCTAGGAGCGGCCGGAAAGCGTGAGGAAGACGAGAATCACATTAAGCGCAACAATCAGCGAAACAACCATCATATTGATCGCGAATTTCACCGGACCATCCACATAATCGCCCATTAATGAGCGATCGTGAGTGTATTTCATCAGCGGAATGATCGCGAACGGAATACCGATCGACAGTACCACCTGCCCTATGATCAGCGCCTCCGTCGGATTCTTCGCAAACCACAGTACAACCAATGCCGGCACAAGCGTCACCACGCGGCACGCCCACATCGGCGCTTTGACCCGCAACAGTCCATGCATGATTTCGGCACCGGCATACGTGCCGACCGATGTGGAGCTCAGGCTGGAAGCCAGCAGTCCGACCGAGAAAATCGTGCCGATCACCGGCCCAAGCACCTGTTCGATGGCTTGTTGCGCACCTTCGATCGTATCCGTACCGGTCATGCCATGCAGTGAATTTGCTGCAAGAATCAACAAGGCCAGATTCACCGACCCCGCAAGCAATAATGCCCAAAACACGTCTATTTTACTGCCGTGCAACAGAGTTTTCACACTCGGTTTTGGCTGTCCTGGCGCATAATGATCGTTCACCAGCGTGGAATGCAAGTAAATCGCATGCGGCATCACCGTGGCACCCAGCATGGAAGTCGCCATCAAAACCGTTTCCGTTCCTTGAAAATGCGGAACAAGACCTTGCAAAACTTGCGCTGGATTTGGTGGATCAATAAAAAGTCCTGCAATGAAACCAAACGTGATCACTAGCAGTAATCCGATTATCATTCTTTCGAAAATATGATGCGTCGCACTTTTTTGAAAAATTAATAGTACTGTCGAAATAATCCCGATTATGCATCCGCCGACAAAAAGTGGTAGTCCAAATAGTAGTTTCAGTGCGATTGCGCCACCAATTACTTCTGCAAGATCAGTTGCGATGGCAATAACTTCCGCTTGCATGAAAAACATGAATCGGCCGCCGTCGCCAAGTCGTTCCCCTAAGATTTCCGGAAGACTATTTCCTGTGACAATGCCAAGTTTCGCGGATTGATATTGAATAAGCACGCTCATGCAATTGGCGAGCACCAGCACCCATACCAACAAATAGCCGTACCGCGCGCCGGATGTGATATTCGCAGCCACGTTGCCTGGGTCCACGTATGCCACGGCCGCCACAAAAGCGGGACCAAGCATGCCGGCGAGTGCATGCCCGTAATGCTGGTGAGATTGTGGTTGCGGAGTAGTTATTGCATTCTTTGAATCCATATTGTCCTCCATATCCGCGCAATGTTATAGCGCTTACCTGCATGGAATTGTTACGGCCGTTACGCCTCCCGCTAAACTGGTGTGGAGAACATCGCATATTCGATTCAAGGGGTTGTTTCCATGGCTACTTTCCATACTCCGATGGTTACGCTTTCCGACGGCAATCTGATTCCGCAGATCGGTTTGGGCGTGCTGCGCATCGACGATGAGGGCGTTACTCCCGTAGTTGAGAGCGCGCTGGAAGCCGGCTATCGGCACATCGACGGTGCCGCGGGATACAACAATGAGGCTGGCGTGGGTCGTGCGTTGAAAAACACGGGATTCACGGAGGGAGAGCTGCGCAAAGGCCTGTGGGTCACAACGAAGCTGCGTGATTCCGAGCAGGGGTACGACAGCGCGCGCAAAGCGTTCGACCGCCAGCTCAGTCTGCTACAACTCGACTATGTCGACATGTATATGCTCCACTGGCCGACTCCGTTCGACTGGCGTTCCGGCGAAACGTGGAAGGCATTCCAGGAGTTTCGTGCGGAAAACCGCGTGCGCACACTGGGCGTTTGCAATTTCATGCCCGAACATCTTGACCGCTTGTATGAGGAAACCGGTGAATATCCGGCCGTCAACCAGATCGAACTGCACCCGACCTGGCAGCAGCGCGAGGTTGTGGAATACTGCAAGGCGCACGGCATTGCAGTGGAAGCGTATTCGCCGATGGCTCGCGGCGCTGATTTGAACGCTGGAAATGGCACGATCGAACGTATCGCAGCTGCGCACGAGGTCACCCCGGCACAGGTGATTCTGCGCTGGCATATCGAAAATGGAACAATCATCATCCCCAAGTCGACGCATGCGGAACGACAGAAGCAGAATCTTGATCTGTTCGGTTTCGCGCTTGCTCCTGAAGAGCATGCCGCGATTGACGCGCTTGATGGTCCGACGCGCGCAGGTCATGATCCAATGACGTTCACTTACGCCTGATATTCCCAATTCCGCAATTTCAGTGTGTTGCATGTATTATTTCAATACTTATGGCACGAAAGAATAATCGTAATTCTTATAATTATCGGAATATTGAGCAAGATGTGCGTGATATTCAGCGGGCTGGCAAACGGTTCAAAAAAAGTTGGATTAATGCTGACGGTCCGCTGGAACGCATTCTCATTCTGCTGGTCGTCGTTGCGGTAATCGGCGTCACTATCGGCATGCTTCTGCCGAAAGTCAATCCGACCGTAGGTGAGATTACCGGCGAATACACGGCAACCGGCACTGCCGCGGAAACGTTGGAAAAACTTACGGTTGACGACAATCCCAGCAAAGCCGGATATGATCGCGACGCGTTCGGATTCCGAGAAACCGACAACGATGGCAATGGTTGCGACGTGCGCGAAGATGTGCTCGCCCGCGATTTGACGGACGTGCAATATAAGAACAGCCGCAGCTGCCAAGTTGCGTCGGGTACACTCGATGACCCATATACCGGTCAGACCATTCAGTTCGTGCGTGGAGTGAAAACGTCTTCGGCAGTGCAGATCGACCATGTGGTCGCGTTGGAGAATGCATGGCAGTCGGGCGCGAACACGTGGGATCATACAAAGCTGTACCAATTCGGCAATGACATGTACAATCTGCTGGCCGTGGATGGGCCGGCGAATCAGCAGAAGGGTTCCGCTTCGGCCGCATACTGGCTGCCGACGAACAGCGAATACCGTTGCGATTACGTGGCTCGGCAGATTGGCGTGAAAGACAAGTACGGGCTGACCGTCACCACGCAGGAAAAGCGAGCGATGCTTTCCGTGCTGCACGGCTGCCCCGCACAGGAATTGCCGGCAAACTGAAGCTAATTCCTGTCTGAACAAGTCCTGTTCTGCGTCTGCGCAAGTCCGGAATTGGCCTTGAAATCGGAATTGTGCAGGCGTCAGGTCAGCTACACGCGAGTGGTGGCGCGGGCGATCACGCGCGACTGCACGGTGATGCAGCTCGGTTCAAGCGTGCGCGTGCCGTCAATCCGGTCGAGAATACGGCTGACCGCAGTCGGCGCAATCCAGTCAAGGCAGGAATCCATGGTGGTCAGCGGAGGCTGAAAATAGGCGGCTTCTTCAATGTTGTCGAAGCCGATCACCTGCATCTGGTCGGGCACGGAAATGCCGTTCGCAGCCAAAGTGAACAGCGCTCCCAACGCAAGCTGGTCGTTGAATGCCACAATCCCGTCGAACGGAATTCCGGAATCGATGAGCTGTTGCGTAATGCGAGCGCCGGAGCCGATCGTCCAATCCTGGCCCGTGTTCATCACCAATCGCGAATCGAATTCGATACCTCGCACGGCGCATGCTTCGAGCACGCCGCGGAGTCGCAGTTGCGCGTTGCCTTCAATGGCGTTTCGTACGGAATCAATGTGTTCCGGTTCGGTTCGAGAGCCCACCACCGCGAGTCGAGTTGCTCCATGATCTAACAGGTATTCGGCAGCAAGGCGGGCTTCCTGAATATCGTCGGGGGTAACGTGGTCGGCTTTGCCGTGCGTGGATCGCGCGCCTACGCATACGAGCGGATAGTCCACGTCTAGGTCCGCCGCCTCAAGGTTTTCTACTTCGGAGATCGATAAGATCATGCCGTCGGAGACGGTGGTGTTGAAGTTCCGCAGTAATGATTGCGCACCTTTGGCGGATCCCTCGGCATACGTGGTGACATATACGGAATAGCCGTAGCCACGGGCCGCATCGATCACGCGATTGGCGAGCTCCGACAGGTAGGGGGCGGTTAGGGTTGGCACGGCGAGTGTGATGAAGCCGGTTTTGCCGCGGTTGAGATTTCGTGCGGCCACGTTCACGCGGTATCCGAGGCGGTCGATGACTTCCTGCACTTTTTCTCGCGTGGAGTCGGTCATGCGCCCGGAATGGTTGATCACGTTGGATGCGGTTTTGAGCGAAACGCCTGCCTCTTCGGCCACGTCTCGCAGGGTGACACGCTTCCTATCCGCTTTTGGCCCCAGCTTTGACTCGCCCATGTTCATCTCCAGGATCATTCGATATGCCGGTGAAAGTTTACCAGTTATAGCAAGCCCGCCACCTGAAGTTTCAGTATGGCGGGCCTGGGTTATGTGAGGTTGGTGAGATTACGTGAGGTCACGCAATCAATCACGCGGAATCATGCGGGATTACGCGCGCTTTACGACGAGCACGCCGTTGCGATGCACGGTATAGCTGCCCGCCCGCTCCCCTGCTTCCGTTTGGAACAGGTAGACCGGTTCGCCGTCGATGCCCTGCAATGCGATTTCCTTCTTGCCTCGCGGAAGGTAGAAATCGAAGGTTGCGTCTGCGGACTTGCGCACAGTGTGCAGCACGTCTGGATTGGCTGGATTTGCGGAATCTTCCACGATATTGGCGTTCACGAATTGCGTGAGATCAGCCACGTTGAGGTCGCATCCGACGAAGTACGTTTCGCCGGAACCATACGGATTTCGGGTGATTGCAGCGGTGCCGTCGAGCTCCCATTCGTCGGCTTCCTCACCTTCATAGGTGGCCAGCACTTGCGTATGTTCACCGTCGACGTTCACGTCGTTTTGCCACAGGCGGGTGACCGCTCCGGAACTCAAACGAATCTCAGCGGGATCACCTTCGGCTTCGGTACCGAGAATGTTGAATTCTTCGCCGCGAATGCCCAGCATTTCACGCAGTAGGCCATCGCCGGCTCCCGGGTATCCGCCGAGCCAAGTGTGGAAGTTCTCGTCGATCAGTCCGGTTGCATAGCCGATGACCACACGGCCACCGGCGGCTGCGAAATCGGCCAAACGCTGTGTGTCTTCGGCACTGAGCATGATCACAGTCGGCAATATGACGGTCTTGTACGAGCTCCAATCGTATTTCAGAGGCACAATGTCGGCGCGGGTACCCGCGTTGAGGAACGCGCGGTACCAGTCGCGTACGTCATGCCAATGGTTGAGTTTCATGCTTGGCAAGGTTTCGGAGCGCGTGGCCCATTCGGATTCCGCGCTGAACAGGATCGCCGTGTCGGAGAGTTCCAGTTCGGTGCCTTGCACGCCAGCGTCACCGAGGGTTTTCAGCGCTGCACCCAGTTCGCACACCTGACGGAACAGTTTGGTGTTTTCGCCCGCATGGGGCACAAGCGCGGAGTGGAAGGATTCGGCGCCGAATGCAGAGGCACGCCACTGGAAGAAATTGATGGCGTCGGCGCCCATGGCCACGTGCGCGATGGAGTCTCGTACGGTTTCGCCCTTGCGCTTGCGTGCGTTGAGCGGCTTCCACTGTACGGCCGAAGTGGAGTGTTCCATCACATACCATGGCTTGCCGAGCGCGAGGGAATCCATCAAAGCGTCGGAGCAGAACAGTTCGTCGATATGCGATTCGCCCTCGTGGAAGTAGTGGTCGTTCGACACGAAATTCACTTCGTTGGCCCAGTCAGCATAATCCATGCAGCACTGGTCGGTGGAAACCATGAAGTTTGTGGTGAACGGCTTGTCGGGGCAGATTTCGGCGATCGCGTCACGTTCGGCCTTGTAGAAGTCGAGCAGCATGTCGTTGCCGAAACGTTCGAAATCAAGCTTTTGACCGGGGTTCACCATGGAATCGGCACCCATGAAGCGCGGGATGAGCACTTCGTGGAATCCATTCATTTCCTGACCCCAGAAGGTAGTGCCCCATGCCTTGTTGAGGTTTTCGATGGTGCCGTATTTACGTTCGCACCACAAGCGGAATGCGTTGAGCGCGTTGTCGGAGTAGTCATAACGGTTGTTCCAGCCGTATTCGTTGCCCATATGCCATGCGGTGACGTACGGGTTGGTGCCATAGCGTTCGGCCAGCTTGCGGCACAGGGTGAGCGCATATTCCTTGAATACCGGGCTTGTTGGGCTCCAGGATTGGCGGGATCCAGCATTGACGGGGTGACCGAACTTGTCTTGCGGAAGCACTTCCGGGTGCTTTTCATACAGCCACAGCGGTGCGGTTGCGGTTGCGGATGCCAGGTCAACCGCAATGCCGGCTTTGCCAAGCTTGTCGATGATACGGTCGAGCCAGCCGAAATCCCAACGGTTTTCTTCCGGCTGAATGCGATCCCAGCTGAAAATTGCCACGGCCACGGTGTTGACACCGGCCTGCTTCATCAGACGGACGTCGTCGTCCCACACGCTTTCCGACCACTGGTCGGGATTGTAATCACCGCCGTATGCGATGCCTTTGCCGTTATCGGTCAGCAGTTCCGGCCATTTGAACGTGCGATCCATGGATTACTCCTTTGTGTGCGTATGGCATCCGCTATAACGCTGAGGATGCCAGCTCGACAGCTTCCCTTCGAAAGCTTTCGTAAAATCTTTTTATAAAATCTAGTATATATATTTATTAAGATATTTGAGATGGTCCCGGGGATGTCCACGATGACACCCCCGAGGTCTTATTTTTTGTTCTTTTCGGACGATTGCCGAAAAATCGGTATGCGCTTTACCGAAATTTCAGCATGCGACCGTTGCGATTATTCCTTGACGGCGCCTGCGGAGAGGCCGGACTGCCAGTACTTCTGCAGGCACAGGAACGCGATGA
>OBXZ01000382.1_pt1 | contig 48705 bp, 40 predicted proteins | sample 1538171 | NCBI WGS metagenome assembly OBXZ01 (sample SAMEA2580161, study PRJEB22360) | human gut metagenome | biome: human gut; feature: human-associated habitat; material: faeces | place: Denmark | collected 2008/2010
CCTTCTCTTATCTCAGTTTCTTCAGATATAATTGCAGAAGGATGAAAAGCTTTGCTATATTCAACCTTTAACTCCTTGGCAATCTTCCTGCGAATACCATTATCCCCAATACTGATTATCAATGGTCCGCAGACTTTCGACGGGCGTAATACGGGATAGTCAAAAAGACTATGAATTTCCTCATTATCATCAAATAATGCTTCAATCGGTTCATGATTAGCACGTAATATATCAATAATCACTTTGGCATGACCACTGGCACCATATAAATACATATTCTGATATTAGTTATTTCCAGTAAAAACTTCCATCGTAGCCGAAGTATCAGAGCTGATACCTTCTCTTATAAATACCTTTCTTATTGTCATAAAAACAATTTTCAAATCAAGTAGAAAAGAACAATGATCTACATACCACACATCCAATTCAAATTTCTTAGCCCAAGAAATGGTGTTGCGCCCATTTACCTGAGCCCATCCCGTAATCCCCGGACGGACTTCATGACGACGAGCCTGCTCCTTTGAATAAAGAGGAAGATATTGAAGAAGTAAAGGCCGTGGTCCTATCAAAGCCATATCCCCTTTCAAAACATTTATCAATTGCGGAAGTTCATCAATACTAGTGACACGAACAAACTTGCCCACATGGGTCAATCGTTTAGCATCTGGTAACAACTTACCTTCTGCATCTCGCTCATCTGTCATACTTTTGAACTTTATCACTCGGAATATCTTTCCATTCTTTCCCGGACGCTCCTGAGTAAAGAAAGCTCCTGCTCCCTTGTTGGCAAAATGTAACCAGATCGCAATAAGCAATAAAACTGGCCAAATAACAGCCAATACAACAAAAACAAGAATGAAATCAATCACTCTTTTCAAGCCATGTTTGTACATATCCTCAAAAATGCCTCATTACGGCTTTATAACTCTTATCCACTACATAGTTCTCACACAAAAATGTATAACCTCTTTCTCCCATCTCCCTCATCCGGTTTTCGTCTTCTGTCATAAATTCCATCATTTCCATAAAGGTATCTATATTTCCACTCTCGGTCCATAGGCCAAATCCATTTTCTTCAGCTATCCGTCCGATATCCGTATTCACATCCGTGGCCATTAATATCGGCATTTTGTATTCCAAATACGACAGCAAGCGCGAGGGAAAATTGGGTATGGTAAACCGATTGTCAAGGAATATCAAACCTACATCACACAAACTTACCAGTTCATCATATTTTTCTTTTGGCAGTGAAGCAAGCAGACAAGCATTTTGAGGCAAATATGTATCAAACCATAGTTTGACCTTCATATACTCTGTACCACTACCCACTATTACAAAATATGAATCCTTTCTTTTTTCATTCTTTTCAATTACTTTCAGAAGAAAATCTATTCCTTGAGGCTTTCCCAAATTACCCCCATAGATGAAGATTTTCTTTGATGAAGGAATGTTCAATTCTTTCAGAAGCCGACTCTGCTCCTTGTCCTCCTTCGGTCTCTCCTGCAATTCCACACTGTTCGGACAGATTTCCACTTTTGCTGCATCAACAGTAGGATTATGCTTCAACACATACTCACAGTTGGCCGGTGACATACAACCAATAAAGTCTGACAATTCATAAAGTCTTTTTTCCTTACTGCGAAACATCCTATAAAGAAAGCTTTTCTTGGAGAACATTTCCAAGTCCACAGCATTCTGCGGGAAAATATCCTTCAGCATCAGATAAGTTTTCGCGTTCCAACGTTTTTTTAAAGTCTGGATTACCTTATTGAAGGTGATGGGAGGAGTAGAATAAAGAATGAGGTCGAACTTCACATCCCGCCAGTATTTATTAATGGCATGCAGATATTGTCTTTCCAATAACAAGGTAGCAATCCCTTTCTCCACAATATTCGTTTTCTGGATATTAAGTGTCTTTACCTTCAATATTTTGGCACCATTACTCTCTATGATTCCAGTAGACTGATGAAATCTCCGTTCGTAAGGGGACACGATATACATTGTATGTCCGTTCTTTATAAATTCACGCATCAAGTCTGTATAGATGCCACGCACCTCCAGGTCGTTGATACGTGATATGGTCAAAAACAGTATATTCATCCCGATGATTAGAATTTTCTCCAGACCATTTTATCCACCACTCCCGTATAGCTCTGGATTATCTTCACAACCTTAGTCGAGACATTCTCATCCGTATAATTGGGCACCGGCAGGCCATCGTCACCATTCCTATTCATCTCCACAGCAGTATCTACAGCCTGAAGCAAGGATTTCCCGTCAATGCCGGCAAGGACAAAGATACCCTTGTCAAGAGCCTCGGGACGCTCCGTACTCGTACGGATGCATACAGCCGGGAAAGGATGCCCCACAGAAGTGAAGAAACTGCTCTCCTCAGGCAAGGTGCCGCTGTCACTCACAACGGCATAGGCGTTCATCTGCAGGCAGTTGTAGTCGTGGAAACCGAGAGGTTCATGCTGAATCACACGTCTGTCAAGTGCAAAGCCACTTGATTCCAGACGTTTCCTGCTACGGGGATGACAACTGTAAAGTATGGGCATGTCATATTTCTCGGCCATAGCGTTAACCGCGCTGAAAAGGGACAGGAAGTTCTTCTCCGTGTCAATGTTCTCTTCCCGGTGCGCGGAGAGCAGGATGTATTTACCTTTCTGAAGATGCAATCTCTGATGAATATCGCTGGACTCTATTTCGGACAAATTCTCATGCAGGACTTCCGCCATGGGCGAACCGGTTACGTATGTACGTTCTTTCGCCACGCCCGAAGCGTTCAGGTATCTGCGGGCATGCTCCGAATAGCAGAGGTTCACATCGGAAATGACGTCCACAATACGGCGGTTGGTCTCCTCAGGCAGGCACTCGTCAAAGCAGCGGTTGCCTGCCTCCATATGGAAGATGGGGATATGCAGACGTTTCGCGCCTATCACGCTCAGGCAGGAGTTCGTGTCTCCCAACACCAGCACAGCATCAGGTTTCACCTGCACCATCAGCTTGTAGCCGGCGTTGATAATATTCCCCATCGTGGCACCGAGGTCATCACCGACGGCATCCATATACACATCGGGGTCTTTCAACTTCAGGTCACGGAAGAAGACACCGTTCAGGTTATAGTCGTAATTCTGGCCGGTGTGAGCCAGAAGACAGTCAAAATAACTGCGGCATTTGTTGATGACAGCCGCCAAGCGGATGATTTCCGGACGGGTGCCCACTATAATCAGAAGTTTCAGTCTGCCGTTCTCCTGAAACCTGACTTGCGAATAATCCAATTTTAGTTCCATCTGTTCCTATATTCTTTAACTCGTTTCAGACTTTTTCAAAATAAGTGTCCGGACGTGCCGGGTCGAAACACTCGTTGCACCACATGAAGGTCACCAGGTCTTCCGTTTCCGAAAGGTTGACAATGTTGTGCGTATAGCCGGGAATCATCTCCACGACCTCCATCCTCCCGCCGCTTACCTCGAAGCTGACAACCTCCTCCGTACCTATCTTGCGGAGCTGTATCAGACCGTGTCCGCTCACCACCACAAACTTCTCGTTCTTGGTATGGTGCCAGTGCTGGCCTTTCGTAACGCCCGGCTTGGAGATGTTCACCGAGAACTGCCCGCGGTCGGAAGTACGGATAATCTCTGTAAAACTGCCGCGGTCGTCCACATTCATCTTCAGGGGATAGCTGAACCGTTCTTCAGGCAGGTATGAGAGGTATGTGGAATAGAGTTTCTTTGTAAAGGCATCGCTCAAATCCGGGACGGACAAGGTACCGGGCATTTGCCTGAAAGACCTTATCAGTTCCACAATGCCGCCCAAGGTAATGGTATGTACCACGGGCACTTCGCAATAATCCCCGTTGCGGTGTTCCATGCCGCTCAGGGCAGAGATAAGCTCGTCCACCACATCGTCTATGTAAACCAGATGCATCACCACCGAAGGGTCGTTCACCCGGATGGGCAAGTCATGGGCGATGTTGTTGCAGAAAGTGGCCACCGCGCTGTTATAGTTGGGGCGGCACCATTTGCCGAAAACATTCGGGAAGCGGTATACCAGTACCTTTGCACCCGTTTCCCTGGAGTACTCGAACAACAGTTGCTCCCCTGCCCGCTTCGATTCACCGTAAGGGTTGTCGAGTGCGGCCTGCGTGGAAGAGGAAATCATTACCGGACAGGTATTGCCGTGCTTCTTCAATGTATCAAGCAGCGTGGAGGCGAAGCCGAAGTTCCCTTTCATAAACTCAGACGCATCCTTGGGACGGTTCACGCCTGCCAGATTGAAGACAAAGTCAGCCTGTTTGCAATAGACATCCAGTTCGGCAGGGTCACTGTCCATGTCATACTCGTAAATAGTAAGTTCCTCACCTGCAATGCCGTAATTACGGGCTTTCCCGTCACGGATGTTGTGCAGCTGGTATACAAGGTTCCGGCCGACAAACCCTCGGGCGCCGGTTACTAAGATTTTCATAAACTAATGGGATTGGATAGGATGGAAAAGTTAACAATGGCTATACTATTCACTCTTGATTTCCGCGCTCTTCGCCTTTTCCTCCATTCCGAGGTCTTCGCGGATGAAGCGGAGTTTCAAAAGAAGCTTTTTCATGCCCTCCACATCCAGGCGGGCGGTGTTATGGCTGTGATAGTCCTCTATACGGGCAATATCCTCATTGCCTTCCGTGAAGAACTTGTCATAGTTCAGGTCACGGGTGTCGCAGGGGATGCGGTAATAGTCGCCCATGTCGACAGCCTTTGCCATCTCTTCGCGGGTTACCAGTGTCTCATACAGTTTCTCGCCGTGGCGCGTGCCGATGGTCTTCACCTCCGTCTCACCGTATTTCGGATCAACCTGCGCGTATGTTTCCTTCAAGGCCTGCGCCAGTACATCCAAGGTGGCGGCAGGAGCCTTCTGCACGAACAGGTCACCGTTATGCCCGTGCTCAAACGCATAGATTACCAGATCCACGGCATCGTCCAGCGTCATCATGAAGCGGGTCATGTTGGGGTCCGTTACCGTAATGGGCCTGCCGTTCTTTATCTGCTCCACCCACAAGGGAATTACAGAACCGCGGCTTGCCATCACATTGCCGTAACGGGTACAGCAGATGGTCGTACCGGCTTCCTCACCCAACGCACGGCCCTTGGCTATGGCAACCTTCTCCATCATGGCCTTGCTGATGCCCATGGCATTGATGGGATAGGCGGCCTTGTCGGTAGAAAGCACCACCACATTCTTTACACCATGCGCTATGGCGGATTCCAGTACATTGTCCGTACCGATCACATTGGTCTGCACGGCCTGCAACGGAAAGAACTCGCAACTGGGAACCTGTTTCAAGGCGGCGGCGGAAAACACATAATCCACTCCCATCATGGCACCGTCCACAGACTGGCGGTCACGGACATTACCGATATAAAATTTCACTTTCGGATTCTGCAGGTGATGACGCATGTCATCCTGCTTTTTCTCGTCACGGCTAAAAATACGGATCTCTTTGATGTCACTATTAAGAAAGCGACGTAATACAGCGTTGCCGAAGGAACCGGTGCCGCCTGTGATTAATAGGATTTTGTCTTTGAATACTGACATAATATGCTTTGTATAAAGTATAATATTATAATTTATGAACTTGAAAGCTTCTTCTTCTCAATAATCTTTCAGAACTTTAATGTTTAAAGTTATACTATTCTTGGAATATAATCTTTATCGCTAAGTACAAATGAATTTACAACTTCAACATACTTGGCAGAAGTTTTACTCTCCGAATAGAAATCTATTATCAGATTCTTATAATCATGATTAAAATACTCATCATTTTCAATTTTTTGCAAAATGTCGGCTAGCTGATTCCAAGCAGTGGGTTGAAAATAAATACCCCTTTCCATACTCACTTCATGGAAAACCTCATCATCTGTAAGAATCACTGGAAGGTTGAAATACATAGCTTCTACAATAGGCATACCAAGACCTTCATATAAAGATGCTGAAATATAAGCTTTTGCATTACTATATAAACTAGCCAAAGTCACATTGTCAATTTTACTAAAAATCTTAATGCGATTTTTTACATTTTCCTCCATTGAGTGATAAAATAAAGATGATTCAGACCCTCTTGCTAATGCTCCAACAAGATTTAAGTCATATGTTCCACCACGTTGAACATACTCATAGAAGGCTTTAAGTACAATAATTGTATTCTTATGATAGGCAGATGAGCAAACTGATATGAAGTAATTCTCTTTAGCAACACAATTAGTAGGTGGATATTTCTCAAAATTGAAATAGTTATAAATCACTTCGGTTTTTCCCACAGCATTGGGATAAAAATGAAGCACTTCTTTCTCTGTAAACTGAGAAATGCAAATGACCTTATCTGCTTTCTTTATCGAAATAGGAAGATAAAATTCTCGTTGCCAGCGCATCAGTCTATTTGATAGCCAAGTCTTGTGTTTAAATAATAAATCATGTATAACCAGTACGTGATTCGTTCGTTTGAAAAGAGCAGAATAATTACCAGTAAAAAGAATAACATCCTTTTTATTCAATCCAAATCTGAAGGGAAAAAGCGACTGCATTAAAAATCTCATTAAAAGAGACTTGGCAGCAATAGTAATAATATGAAAACAATCACTATATTTTTTAAAATACTGTTCCTGTCCTTTCAAACATATAATATTCACTTCATCAAACCTTAAATCCTTTCTGTTTTGATAAAAGTAATTCAACAAATTGAATATATACTCTTGAAATCCAAAACTCTTTCCATTTTCAAATGGTAAGAGTTCAATAAATAATCGATGAGGCATAACATATCATAAAATTATTATAAGCAGTTATTTATTCTTAGTTGAAAATAGTCCAAGAACAAACCTTTTCATTTTTTGAAAAAAATCACTTCTAAGTTCAAGGCTCTTCTTTTTCGCAGTTACGCTATTCTGCATCCTTACTTAATATCCCTTCTTTGTTTTCTGTATTTTGGAAGTAACCACTCAATTTAGAGCCCCCCCTTTGAAAGAGCACATAAACGTGCCCTAAACCGAGTTTTGTTAATAAATTAGTTTGAATTTAACATTAACCTATGGTCAAAGTGATTTTGACAAGAACCATATTAACATAATCCCTATACCGGTTAAAGATATTTTTGAAAAAAGTTCCGATGAAGCTCCAAACAGAACTGCCATGAAGTTTTACCGTTCCAATCACACTGTGATATGTAGCTGCTATTTCAGAACTAGCGTCACTACCGTAATGAAGTGAATTGTTTCGTTGAGTAGTCAGCTTTCGAATGGTGCGCTCGGCAAGATATTGAATATATCGGTCTTTTTAATCGGCTGCCATACCTTCGCTATAATTTGTAGGGCTTCATGAGTAGGTTTCCCTACTCAACAATTCCCGTTTCGTTCTAATTATATCTTGCAATTCGATCATACTTAAACCTTTGATTTACAGCATTAAAGACAGTCGAATAATCACAAAACAACAAGTAAGCAAGTTGATTAATTGTCTGATTTTCAATATTTTAACTACAAGATTTTCAAGAATTAAAACCACATCTTTCCAGTCAATCGATAGATAGTATCCACTCCATTTCGCTCTACTTTCATGAGAGGTTATAAGGGACTTTATTCTTAACACAAAAGGACTGGAGGGGAATCTCCATGAAGCAAAGCCTCAGTCTGGTACTGAAAGTAAAAACTTTCTAAATCTTCGCTACTATAACTTCTTGAGAATTTTAATTTGTAGCGAAGGTAATTATTTCAGTTTTGAGCCTTTTTTTGAGTGCTTACGTGCTTACAATAAGTAATCAAGATTATGCTATACAAAAAAGAAGATACAGATTAATATGACTTACCAAAATCAAAAACTTCTCTTTTTGAATACCATGACCTTCTCAACAAGCACTTATCAATAAAATGAGAAAATCTCATATAAATATTCATTAAATAAAGAGACAGAGGAGAGCAAGAAACTTCCTTAAAATAATTATTCCGTGCAACAATATTAAATTCCTTTTTCTTTTGTTTCATACCTCCTTTAATCTCTTCAATATGATGAGTGACCATTGCACTTCGAGGATACACAAAGAAACGACCTATCGGTGCGAAAGGCATAGATTTGATATAACTAGGAAGCTGAGTATTCATATTCTCAGTAATCCATATATATTTCATTTTTTTCTTCAATAGAAAGTTGTAAACATGACATTCTGGAAAAGTAGTAAAATCGAAAATTTCATTATTCTCCTCAACGAAAGACGATTTTATAATTGCAAAGTCAGTAGCCAACGAATAAAATCTATCATACCATCGAGCACTTGCCCATACTAAATCTAATTGTTTATCAAGTAGCTTTGAATATTTGGTTATAATCTTATCACCGTAAAGCCATGTATCCGCCTCTAAAATTATAAGATAATCAAACAGCGTCCAATCTATTTCTTGTATACCACTAAGTAAAAGCTGAGAATTACCTTTAAGATGCCCAACATTTTCATTCAACACAATTACCCGATCAGACTTCTCATAAACTTCTTCCGGCAAATTATAACCGTCAGAAACTCCATTACTAACCACATATACTGTATAATTGTGACTTATCCAAGTTTTACGAATAATATCAAGATTATATAATAAGTCATCAACTCGATTATACACTCTGATTACTACTATTATTTCCATTTTTAAACATATCCGATTGATTAATAAAAATAAATCCGAAAAACATTATCCATAAGAAATCATAAGCTGCTAAATAAGGATTGGTTGCATTAGCTATCATAAACAATGTGAGGGAGACAAGATATGATATTGTATATTTATCATCAATTTCCGAATATCTCATACTTTTCACACACCAGAAATTTAACAAAAAATATAGTGCAAAATAAATAAATGTACCTACCACTCCTCTTTGAAATAACATTGCATGATATGTCAGTTCGTACATACCAGGATGGATTGAACGTGAAACTTTTACATCCACGCCTACACCACTACCCAATATAGGATGTTCCCAAAAGCCCTCAAACAAAGCTTCAGCTTGATCTTTTCGTGGAGTACTATCACCTATTGCTTCATTTTCAAAAGCACTGGTAATTAACATACTAAAATCATCAAGTGTAAACTCAACAAAAGTAGTAGCATAAACAAATATCACAAAGAAAAGTCCAAACATGACAATAGCCAAAATAACAACCTTCTTAAAAATCTCTTTTTTATATTTTGCACTATACCTTGCAAAAAAAAATACGACCAATAATGCCAAAGGAATATTCAGCATCAACGAACGTCGAGCTGTCATAAGAATGAACAAAAAACCTAAAACAACATTTAGAATCTGGAGTTTTGTTTTTCTTTTAGATAATATTGCTACACTAAGATTAAAAAAATAGAGAAACATAAAGCTCACTATAACAGCCCCAGACAATCCGCAAAACGGAAATCCAGGTTTAAGCAATAATTTGAAGAACAATACATTCCACGTCCCCACTGTATTGAATATAACAAATGCAATTAATCCTGCAAGACAAATAAAAAATTGATAATACTCAAATAACTTAAATATATGACTAAGATAATCTTTACTTATACATTGAGAGAAATAGTAAAACAATATAGGCCATAGTAGCATAACGTTCAATTCTCTTAAAGCGGCAGGATTACTATTGAATATACTGACAAAAAGTACACATAAATTGGATAACAAATAAATAACTATCCAAGAAAAAGTATGTTTTTCAAATCTATATTTACCGCCCTTTAATACCAAAGAACTTAAAATAAATACTAACAATAACGCTTTAGGAACTTGTAACGAAGTTGGGAAAAAGACCATTAAAGTCAGTAATATACATCCCAATAATTCTATAAACTTAAGATGTTTAATAGTCTGAATCAGCATTTGAGTAATGGGCATCAATTTTTAATGTATTTCATAAAAGAAAAACATCTATAGAAAAATTAGAAAAAAGGACATGGTAATCTATTGAAAAAATATTCAGCTTGTTCTTTATATATTTAAATATAACAGGATATAACAATCAATGCTTTCTATAAATTCCAAAAGTTTCTTGTATTATTCTTCTATAACACCTACACACATAAATAATATAATAGCTAAGAGGAATCCGTATCTTTACATTATCATAAAGAGTAGCTTCATGATATACTTTCTCATACAAACTCATTTTCTTTTTATATGAAAAATTACTTATTGTTGTTTCGCGTGCCTTTTCTCCCATTCTTTTTCTCAACTCAAAATTTTTGCCTAATAAAGTAGCATAATATGAAATTTCTTTTTTATTATTAGCTATAAAACCATTTACTCCATTAATAAATCTTTCTTTTGGTGCCTCAGAACCATAATATACACTAGGTTTTTTCATTAACATTGGCAATCCCAAATTGCCATCTATGGAAGCATGGCTTTCTTCTGGTATTTGATATAATACAACATCAAATGTTTTACACACATCAAACCATTCTTCATATGGTAAAAAGCCATAAAATTTCACATTATGTCTTTTCAGAGCTTCTTTATGTACCCAATTACCATCCCGAGGAATACCAACTATATGAAACTCTTTATTAGGAACATCAATATTATCAAATACCTCAAACATATCTGATGGGCATTTAGAAATAGTACTTCCTCTTCCATATATAATACCCCCTTTATCATTATCTTTATATTGTATATTTGCTGTTTTGTTAATCAGTTCTTCTGTTGGAGAAAAATAAATCTGATGCCGTAATGATGTTGGTATAAATTGAATAAATTTATCATTGTATGATGCTTTATCTATGAAAACAAATTGATTTGAATTATGTATTTCAAAAGGACTTAACAATAAAGTTTTAAAGGACGGCTTCTGGCAAATTGTAGTTATAACTGGAATTTTCAGATTTTGTTTATGCATTTCTTTTAGAACTTTATTGAGAATATCTGAAGAATTTCCTTTAAAATAATGAATTAAATCAATTTTTTTCTCTAAGAAAACATTTATAATATCACTTTTTTTATATTGATATATATTTAAATCTTTCTGATAAGATTTCACCCATTTAGCAACAACTATATATTCATCCCATTTTTTTTTATTTATAATCTGATTGTAAATAGCATTACTAACTCCATCTCCTATTTGATACCAAGTAAGTAAATATAATATTTTCACAGTCTATTTAACGTTAAAATTCATTTCTAATTTACTTTATGCAAAAACTATAACTCAACACTTGCTCTGCGGGGTTCAATACAGCAACAAGGCCTTATACAGACTATACGAACTCCACTTGCTCGCTGTGGTCCGACTTTCATAAAAGTAGCCAAGACACTTGTTCTTCCCCCAAGTCCCAAAGCTCCCACATTCGACTCATTTACCTTATCCGTTATTTCCTGTTCCAATTCACCTTGTTTCCCATAATTACCATATACCATAGCTTCCAGCATCAATGAAGTTGCTTCAAATTGAGAACGACCAATTCCAATAGCCAAAGCACACGGGGAACATCCCAGTTTTGCAACAGCTTCTTTTGAACGCTCAACAATCTCATCTACAACTACAGATACACTGTGCTTATGAAATATTCGATGAGTGATTCCTCTTATTGCCGGTCCTCCTCCTAACATAAGGACTGTCAGTCTAAGCACGTCTTCGTCAATAGGTTTTATCAATATAGGAGCGGGCAATAATGCACCCGGGTCTGGATTCAATCCACCCGATTGATCTATACGCTGGCGGTCATTGCCATCAATTGCCATTGGGCGACCGGGTAACGCTCTCAGTCCCTTTTCCACACCCAGATGAATATCTTTCATTAAAGCTCCGGAAAACTCTTTATTGGGTCCAACTTCTAAAAACAAATGAGGAATTCCAGTGTCATCACATAAAGGACTACAACGTTTCTCTGCCACTAAAGCATTATCCAATATTTGCGACAACGCCCATTTAGTGTTTTTATTATCTTCAGCGTTAATGGCATGATAATATGCCACCTTTTGATCCTCTCTGAAAACAGAAGCTGCTTTTATCAGAGTTCTACTTACTTTGTCAATTATTTCATTCATATTAATTCAATAAATACTTTCACCATGTGCAGCAGCAATTATCGCTTGGAAACCATGAATTCTTATCCTATGTAGTGCCTCCATGCCCAGTTCAGGCCATCCTATTATTTCCCGTTCAAAAGTTTGACTTTCAAAAAGAGCTGTAGTAGGAGGAATTACAGCAAATACCGAATTATGCTGTTTCAGTAACTCTATTGTTTCCTTACAGATTGCACCTTTTCCTAAATGCAATTTAACACCAGCTGCAGACAGAGGGCCAAAACTATCCTCAATCTCTTTTTTATTGCTGGATGTAGGCCCTATACCTGCCGGACTCACTGCCGTATGGAAAATAACAGAACCTTGCAGGCTTATATTATTATCAGCAAGTGTCTGATTAGCTATACATTCTTGCACTTTAGGCAAGACGGCATCACGACCTGTATATATCCATCCCGAAATGGAAACCACATCGCCTACGTGCAGCCCTGCAATAGTTTCGTCGTCTATTGGAGTTGTTAAATATATCATAGCTCGTAAATATCTTTGCGCATTATAGAATTACCGGATACATCATAAACATTAGTATGTTTCAATACCTTATTTGTCTTTTCCTGCAAATCTTTTATTGTATACTCCTTTGTACAAAACACCCCTACTCTATTACTGCTTGAAATATCTTTTCCTATTTCCGAACCTGCACAACGATAAATGTTAGCATATTCGATAAGTGACTTCGCTTCATCATTTATCCTCATAGCTCCAAATACACTAGGTCTTGCATAAATATAATTATCTCCTATATAAAAAGTCGGTTTCTTATAATCAAGAGATATTTCCATACCAAGGAAAGAATTGACAGCCGCTTCAATTATATCATATTCAGTAAGAATTTTAATAATATGATAGTTTTCACCACCACCAATACGCGGAGCAAATTCAATGACATTAATCTCGTTTTCTGATACAATAGTTTGCATCATTAACGGAGTATTATACAAATGAAAAGCATCAGCAATCTTTTGTGCTACAGAGCACAAATTTTGTTGTTGCTTATTACTTATAGGAGCCGGCCAATATGAACCATAAATTTGTTGAATACCGTCATTATTTATATCTATTTTACGGCGTTCACGCGTCATTAAAAGATGCGCTTTCCCATTAACGATCAAACAATCAACACCAACTTCCTTGCCTTCCTTAAACTCTTCTATAATAGCATAGCCATTTCTACTTAATGCAAGTGCAGCCTTTATGTATTCCTGTTCATTGGAATCATTCTTATCAATACGGCGTACTCCTTTTGAACCATTACAATCAGCTGGCTTTACAATGATAGGATAAGTAAGTGATTCCGGATGAAAATGCTCTATACTATTAATATAAAAGTATTTAGCTGTAGGAATACTATTTACTGCCATGATTTCCTTCATCAAAACTTTATCAGTTACATTGACAGCTGTTTTATAACTATATGGATGTGGAAGATTCAGTTCTTCCGCAACATAACAAGCGATAGCATTTGCCTGGTCTATACAAGTGCTTATAACCAAAGAAGCATTTCTTTCTCTTGCAATCGAAAGGACTTTCTCCCGGTCAAGAGTACTCTCACGAAGATGTTCATCTGCAACAACTTTTGCTATAGGATTTTCATAATAGTCTATTAGAATTGTATAGTAACCTTTGGTTTTTAATTTCAAAATCAATTCTCGATGAGGAAAAGTTCCTCCTAAAACAATAGCAGTTTTCATATTCTTCATTTTACCTTTAAGGTATTCATTAAATTGTCTTTTAATTCCTTATGATTAATAGAAAGGCCAGGGATGTGGCTGCGAATACCTTTACGAATATGAATGTCAATAAAGCCGGGACCCTCAAGTGCCATTAAATCCACCACTGCATTACGCAAATCTTTTATAGTTTCTACCTGATGCCCTACAGTATGGTAACCAGAAGCAGCAGCAATAGCAGTAAAGTCAACAACTTGACCGGCAGAAGGTTGGCCGCCTACAGATTCATGCGCACCGTTATTGAGAACAATATGTAAATAATGTTTAGGTTTAACCTTTCCAATGGTAGTAAAAGCACCAAGATGCATCAATGAAGCTGCATCACCATCAAAACAAACGAAATGACGATGTGGACAAGCCAGTGACATCCCAAATGATACAGACGAGCAATGCCCCATAGCCCCTACATTAAGGAATTCGCGGTCGTGAGGCAATTTCCGTTTACTAAAAATCTCATGCAGCTCACGAGTAGCGCGACCAGTTGTCGCCGAATATACCGTATTAGGCGGACAAAGCTCAAAAACCACATCCATAGCATCTTCACGGTTCATCATCTCACCTTCTTCAGGATATATAGAGTCTTTTTGATTTTTTGATAAAATACCTTTCTTGGCAATCAATGCTACGGGAGCCGATATTTCTTTAGTTTTATCAAAAGCCCATTCAAAAGATTTTAATACCAAAGACTCATCATCAAGAATAGCATAAGGAATATTCATATCATCCATAAGAGTGGTAGAAAGTTCTCCCTGACGCTTATGCTGAGAATGATCTTTTATCGAAGGATCACCACGCCAGCCTATAACTATAATCATAGGAATAGAATATACATCACTATGAGTAAGTGAAAGTAAGGGATTCATGGCATTACCTATCCCGGAATTTTGCATATAAACTATAGGAACTTTACCGGTTGCCATATAATAACCAGCAGCTATACCGATTGCATTACCTTCGTTAGCTGCTATAATATTATGCTGCTCATCAAAATATGACAACGCATATAAACAAAAATCATTAAGTAGAGAATCAGGAACACCTGTTACAAAATCGATGCCCAAATCACTAATCCGATTAAATAAATCTTCTTGATTTATCATTTTTCTATAATTTTTTAATCAATTCTTGAATATCAAAATCATCAGCATAAATAATTTCCAATATTTGTTGGGCATCCGTATCCTGCCAACCAGCAAATGATGATAAAGACTTAAATTTATCACACAAATCACTATCAGTCAAAGGATTATCAGGTTCCCCTTTGGGCAAATCTATAATTGTAGAATAAACAAGACCTTCATTCATTGTAATAGTCATGCGCGCCATACTCTTTCTTGGAAATTGGGCTGAATATTCCTCATCAGAAGAAACATGCACTTTATGGGCCAAACCTATGATTTCTCTATCAAAAACATATTTATCAGTGTAAGAACTAGCTCCACCACTACCTGTTACCAAACTCACCGCTGCACTATAAGGAATACTCATTTTTGCAGACGAAAGATTAGGAATATCAACATGGTCATGATGCTTAACAGCAAGTGAATAAGTGACAACATCAATCTTAGCTATATTCCGATAGTCAATATTATGGTCCTTACGAAGTTTTATTGAAGCTTCAATGGAAGGGTGGCAATAACGACAAGCGGCATAAGGTTTGAAATAAACGTCTTCAATACAATAAGAATCATCAGGCTTGCGAATCAGTTTTGAATAATCTACTTCTTGTGTCATTTGAGCAAAAAAACCAGCTTCACCGGAAAATGCATCATTAGCACCACGAAATCCTGCCATTGCCATATAAGCAGCCAACACCCCATTGATTGCAGCAGAAGCAATGTTATAAGGTTTCAACTCAGAAGCATCTTCAAGCACTTTCAGGGTTCCATGAGCAGATGCTGTAGAAACAGAGAGGGTCTCTTTCATTTGATTCTTACTGAAACCCAACATAGCTGCTATTCCCATAGCAACACCAATTGTGCCACAAGTTCCGGAAGCATGGTAACCACACTTTTTATGTGAAGGTTGAATGGCATTTGCTAAACGGACAGAAGCCTCGTATCCAATTAAAACTCCTATAGCAAAATTATTCCAAGATACATTTTCTTTTTCAGCAACAGAAAGTAATGCCGTAAAAACGGGAGAACCAGGATGGATGATACCGGAAATAACGCCATCATCCAATTCGGCCATATGTGAACTAATTCCATTAATCAGTAAAGCCGTCTGTAAGGATGCTTTCTGCTTGTAACCGACAAGTGTACAATCCCCCTTCTCATTCAATAATGCAAGAAGAGCATGTCCTTTCTTTTGGGAAATAGCACTGCCTCCTATAGTAGCACCTAAATAATCTACCAAGCATTTCTTTATGAATTGGCTAATTCGAAGCGGAATAGGTTTATCAATAATCTGATAGATAGAATCAACAAAGATATCTGCTATATTATTCATCATATTCCAAAAAATTTAAAATAAGCCGGTGAATCCAATTTTGCAATCTCCCATGCGGTATCATACGCATCCAGTATATTCTGTGGAAGAGCTCCTTGTTTTGCAGCTTCCAAATTCTGATTCATCTGTTCTATCCTGGATGCCCCAAGCAAGATACCATCACCTGCTGCATCCGAAAGACAAGAATGGTTTACCAGCCAACGATAGGCAGCTTCTGCCGAGGGTATATGCTCCTTTTCACACTCTTGCTTAATAATATCAAGAGCTTCAAAATAAGACTTTTTCCAATAACGTTTCCTATAGCTTTCCAAACGGGCAAAACGGCCAGGCTGCGGAGTATCTTCATAATGTTGATACTTGCCCGTCAACATCCCTCCCGCAAGTGGATTGAATGCGTAGAAGGATATTCCAAAATGGCGAAGCGCATCAAAAAGTTCAGGTTCAACGTTGCGACACAATCCATTGTACATTCCTTGATAAACCGAAGGACGCGGACATCCATATTTATCACACAAATGTACAACATCTGCTACAGCCCATGCCGGATAATTACTTAACCCCAGTTTCTTGATTACTCCCTTCTCAAAAAGCTCGGCACAAGTCTGTAAAGCTTCATCAATGGGAGTAGCATAATCGGGAAAATGAAAATACAACATATCCACGGAAGAACGTTTCATGCGGAGAAGAGATTCTCCAAGAAGCGTTTCAATGGCATTACGATCCAGTTTGCCTGTTATACGGGGATGAACTTTCGTTGCAATCTGATAGGAATCTGCTGGAAGTTCCGGTAAAATCTCACCGAGATATTTCTCTGTAGTACCGCCATTATACACATAAGCTGTATCTAATTCATGATTGCCCGAAGCCAAATACTCCTGCACCATGGTCCTGCTTTGCTCCAAATCAAGCTGCGGACCAAAATTCATTGTACCTAATACTATTTTCATATAAATCCCCTATTACTTTCCTAAAACAAGATCAAGGACAGCCTTTTCGTCTTCAACAACTCCATAGGCTTTGGCCCGATTCAGCATCTTATTAGCCCAGCGACGATGAGGGCTCACCTCATTCATCTTATTGCCACTACCACTCTTTATCACTCCTCCTGACGTATTGAGTACTTGAACGGCATCTTCGTATTCCTCGCGCGTAACGGTGAGCATTGCGTTGACAAAACGGGCATGCGTAGGATGGATGATTGTTTTACCGATAAAACCATTTGTCATATCAAGCTGAACTTCACGCAGTAAGCCATCAATAGCCTCATTTATAACTGGTTGACGTGTTGTCAAAGCATTCTGAAAATTAGCTTTTATGAAATCATCTATATTGTCAACCTTATTTGCCATAAAATATTCCCATACCGGTCCAGAAACAACATATTCAGTTTCACGGTTGAAGAAGTTTAAAATATCTGAAAGCGCATTGCTGACTGTACGTATATCGTAAATAGTGGAGTTAATGCCGCGCCTTACACCAAATAAAGAAGACATGTCGGTTCCACCCACACGAACATTGAGAATCATATCTTTATAAGGTTTGAGTATGTTTCGCAAAAGTAGCATTTCTTGTGAGCGTTTTTCAGTATAGGCTATTTCGCGTCCCTCAAGAATGGGCATTCCATAGAGCAACTCTCCCAATCGAGTGGATGTCCATTTCAACATAGACAAATATTCATGTGCATTCTCACTATTAAACTTCGGAAAGACAAAACCAGAAAGGATACGTGCTTCTTCCTTTGTCAATTTCTCCGCAAACCTTTTGAATTGTTCTACACTACGGACACGGACAAATATCAGCGGCAATTCATCTATTGTCAGCTTACCTTCATCGACACTATGAAAGAAAAACTCCATGTGCTTAAGAATGTTTTCTTCTGCCTTCGGAAGGTCCTCTTCCTTGATAGCATCTTCCAGACACATAACAATGGAAGTTACATCATTGAAGGTTTTCGTCAACATTTTCTCTCGTATATCAAGAATACCCGGCATATAAAGAGTAGCTCCCAAACAATACTGCAGAAGTTCTTTTTCTGTAAATTTCGTAAATGATTCAGGCTTTACCACAAAAGGAAAGTCTTTATTGTAATAATGATGTATCATGATAAATTTATTGCCAATTATTTTACAAAGAACCTTTGGGAGACTGAACAGCCTCGTTGTAATACGAATCAATAACGCGCTTGACCAACGAAACTTGCTTGGCACGCTTCTTAGCATCATCGGCCGTTGAATCCCAACTATGGGTTTGAGCGACGCTACCGCCGGTTTTCAGATAAATCGGAGCGGCAACCCGAATCATATCCGGTACTTCGTAATGACGAATAAAACCACCGGTAGATTTTGGATTCTCTGTATGAATATCAATGGGAATATCAATTGCATAACGCATAGCAGCCAGCATTTGCAGCTGGATATCACGAACCGGATTGATAGAGTCGGCACCTATGGATTCCAACAATCTGGCAGAACACGGATTGGCCAAACCTGTGTGTGCAGAGATTTTAAAATGGCAGTCAGCAGGAATCTGACCGGCCTTTCTCAGCTCATTCAAAACCCAAAGACACCCTTCGTCATAAACAAGGAAGCCCCTGCATCCGAAAGAAGCAGCACGTTTTACATCTTCAATGGCACGAACTATTTGCTCCTGGCCGCGCAAGCGATAACCCATACGAACTCCCTCCGGAGTATTGACAGAAGCACTTGTGTCTGTAGTGGCACGAGGACCTATAGCAAGAATTAATTCCAGCTGTGCCTGCTTGGCAAGACGTACCATCTCAGATATTTCATTGTCAGTAAGTGACATTATACCTTTGGTTTGCGTTACACGATGAAGCCAAATGCCATATTTATCCATCTCTTCCAATAGAGCTTCCATCACTTTCGGCCCTTGAATACCCGGAACCTCAAAACGGTATTGTCCGCTGTCAGAAAATCTCTTTTCAGACATTGGAAGACTATAAAAGTCACCCTCCGGAAGCCCGATTGATTTCAGAAAACGTCTTGTCTCTTTCATCACTATATTATTTAATTATACAATCCAAAATATTCTGCACATCTTCATCAGTCAATGCATGATACATCGGCAGACAGATGACATTGTTTGCTGCTTTATGGGCTACCGGTAAATTTTTAGGAGTAGCCGATTCCAGTCCCCGATATGTAGAAAACCCACTTATCAAAGGATAGAAATACCGTCTACCTAACACATTCCGTTCCTTCATCTTAAAATAGAGTTCATCCCGAGTCATGCCATATTTCTCGGCATCCACAAATATTGGAAAATAAGAGTAGTTGTGACGTACACCAGGCATATCTTCCATAAAGCTGATGCCGGGCACTTCCCGCAAAGCATCACGATAACGAATAGCCACTTGACGACGGGCTTCTATCGCAACATCCACTTGCTTCAGGTTGAGCAAGCCGAATGCTGCACGAACTTCATCTATCTTACCATTAATACCAGGAGCCACAATCTCTGTTTCTCCCGCAAAACCAAAATTCTTCAGATAATCAATACGCTTTTTGGTCTTTTCATCGTGGCAAATCAAAGCACCACCTTCAATCGTATTGTAAACTTTGGTCGCATGAAAACTCAAGGTTGACATATCACCGGCATTCAGAATTGATTTTCCACCCACTTCTACCCCAAAAGCATGGGCAGCATCATAAATGACCTTCAAACCGTATTTGTCCGCTATCGCCTGGATACGCTCTGTATCACAAGGCTTGCCATAAACATGTACCGGCATAATCGCCGTTGTCTTGGGGGTTATTGCCGCTTCTATTTTGTCCGGATCAATGTTACAAGTTTCAGGGTCAATATCCACAAATACCGGTTTGATTCCATTCCACCACAAAGCATGGGTGGTAGCTACAAAGCTATACGGAGTTGTTATCACCTCACCAGTAATACGCAATGCTTGCAGAGCACACATCAAAGGCAGTGTGCCATTGGTGAAAAGACTGATATAAGGCACCTTCAAATATTCACACAAGGCTTTCTCCAATTCCTGATGATAATGGCCATTATTGGTCAGCCACTTACGGTTCCAAATATCCTGCAAGTAAGGAATGAAATCGTCAAGAGAAGGAAGTAGTGGAGAAGTAACCGTAATCACTTTATTTTCCATCTTACTATAAAATTACTGATTTCTATTTTTTGTGGAGAGCAGACAGCCCAAGCCGTTTTACCTCGAGATATTCAGGCAATTTCAATCTTTCGTAGACAACAAAAGCCAATGTCAGACCGACTACAATCTGAACGGGCAACTGAATATAAACGGATATATCCAGTAAGGAAAAAAGCCACATGATGGTAGAAACTATCAGAGAAACTGCAAAGACCGGAAACACGTCCCTGATTTGTTCCATGGTAGAATAGCGTATCAAGTCGGCAGAATAATGGCTGTTTAAGAAATAGGCTATGAAAGAGGTCAAGACACTCCCCCACAGCATATATTCAATGCCATAAAAGATACCTATCAAAATTGGAAACACTGCAATGGTCTTCTTTATGATTTCCAGTTTCAGAAACAAGTCCGAACGTCCTTTCACCTGCAAGATATTCAGATTGATGGCATGAAGCGGATAAAGCATACCGCTGAAACAAATGATCTGCAGAAAGGAAACGGCAGTCAACCATTTCTCACCGATCAGAAGTATAATCAAAGGTTTAGCCACAGCTGCAAGTCCCAACATACAAGCGAATGTCACAAGCATTGTAGTCTTTATTATCTGCCGGTAAGCTTCGCGCAAGCGCTCCGGCTCTTCCTGAATGGAACTAAGCACCGGATAACTGACGCGCTGGACAATACTGGTCAGATTACTGGAGAATATCGTATTGAACTGCTCTGCACGGGTATATTGCCCCAACTGTGCAGAGCTGTAACAACGGCCTATAACCACGTAATAAACATTCTTGTAAAGAGTGTCCAATAATCCGGACAACAAGAGCTTATAGCCAAAGCCGAACATTTCCTTGAAGCTTTTTACGGAGAATTCCCATTGGGGCATCCATTTACAGAATATCCAAAGAAACAGAGAATTCAGAATCTGCCGGGAAAGCTGTTGCCACACCAAACTCCATACTCCAAAGCCCACTATAGCCATGCCTACGCCAACCAATCCACTTGAAACAGAAGAGATTATGGATACTTTGGTCTGTGTCTTAAAATCAATACCTCTTACTAATATGGTACGGGGAATGATACCCAATGCATTAACAATCAGAATCAACCCTATTACCCTCAGCACATTTGTAAGAACCGGTTCTTTAAAGAACAGACTGATAGCGGGGGCAGATGCATATAAAAGGATGTATAAAACAATGCTAACTATCAGATTAAACACGAAAACCGTATTGTAGTCTACCCTATCAATACGTACTTTCCGTATCAGTGCATTAGAGAAGCCACTGTCGACAATGGAATTGGACACTGCTATGAAGATAGCAATCATCGCCATAATGCCATATTCGGCAGGAGTCAAGAGACGGGCCAATATCAGGCCTACCAAAAAGGTAACACCAGAATTGGATATGTTATCGATAAAGCTCCACTTCGCACCATGGACAGCTCTATTCTTTAAAGATTCAGACAAAGATTATTGCAAATTATTACCTGGACAACAAGCCAAGTACAGCGCATAAAATATTAGTTATTCTTCCACAATATATCTATTCACATTACGCGTATCCTTGCTAAAGTTCACCCCTATTTTCACCACAACGATTCTTTACTTCCGACGATATTCAAAAAAAGAGAAAGTCGTCACTTCCTCCTCAATCAGGAGGCACAAATCATAATCACTCTCTTTCAACGGTTCAGAAAATAAGGAGTGGAATTGAATGCTATCTTATAGAGTATTGCAGTTTTATTCACATAAAGATAATTTTCTTCAAAGAGAAATTCTATTTACACATTTTCATTCCACTTCCTCCCACGGATAAGGATTCTCCATCACGTTCTGAAACTCATCAACAGCTTCCTGCTGTTCGGCAGTCAGCAATGCAGCATTCCAAGAGGCAATGATGGAGTGAGCTTCATCTGCCAAAGGCTCATCGAAAACCTCTCCATAACAAGCAGTGAGCAGACGGAGCTTCAGCAAAGATGCGGGAAGAGTATCCAGAATATCCCAACAACGGTTCAGAACCTCCTGCACATGCTGCTGTTTCTCACCGTGGTCGACAAACGAGGCACTGTAACCCATTAAAAGAGCGAGACATACATTGGCTTGTTCCTCCACTGTAGTGCCCCAAGTGCCGGAATTATATAAAGTTGTAGCCAAACGATAAACTTCACCATTACGACGCGACAAGTCATCACTATAAATAGGACTCCCGTCCATACCCAAATACATCAGATCGTGCGCAGCACGCTGAAGGAGGAGTGCTTCTTCTAAAAGAGACATGAGTAGTAATTATAAATTAAAAATTAAAGATTAGCGGATTACTTCGATAAGGTCCGGATGGATGGTGGCCATTGCAACGGCAATGACACCTTGTATCTCTATAACCACACGGCGGTCACGTGCACCCTTCACTTTCAGAAAAACGCCCTCCTGACCTGCAAAGTCACCACCTGTAATACGGACTCTAGTTCCTTTCGACAGATTCAACTCTTCGGGCTGGAAATAAAGCAAATGGTCGTTATAGGTTCCGGCAACGGCGATGAAGCGCTGCATCTCATGGTCGGGAATAATTATCTTCTGACCACTGCGGGTATCGGTTATATATTGCAAATAAGTAATTTGAGACTTAACACGCTGTACGTCGGAAGGACGTGCATGGACAAAAACCAGATTACGGATGACGGGAACCAAAGTACGGACTTTCTTACCCTTACGGATACTTACCTTATATTGCATGGGGACAAAACAGCCGAGGTTCTCCTTCTCGAGAAGATGCACCGCATCAAGCTCCCTGCGGTATGTGGCACGCATGGCATGCCAGACTTCAACCTCGTTATCCGTTTCCATTTTCGTTGTTTTGTTCACAAAAGAGTGTTCCTCTGGGGCTTTGAACCCTCGGTATATACCTGGTATCCAATCATTTGCGAGCACCTTATGTAAAATACAGCAAGCATTGTGCCCTTCTTGCCAACAGTTTTTTTGCAGTTCGTCATTACCTTTTGGTAAGAGACTATAAACGAACGGATTACAAACAAAAAGCGTTTTTTAAACGTTCGTTTAATGGACGCAAAGATAAGACTGTTTTTTATATCCTCAAAATGTTTAATAAAAATATTTTGGAAAACCCATCGTATCTCAGTTTAATCTACAGTAATTCAGTATATTAAGTATCTTATTTAATATTTAAAATTTCCATTCCCTTTTATTAACTCATTCCCTATTTCATTTCCTGAAATTTGACGTCCATTAAACGAACGTTTAAAAAACACTTCTAAGTCAAAGTCATTTCCATTTATATATCAACGCATTAACCCATCATAAAGATAAAACCCAGCTTTTTATCTCCATCCTTACTCCACAAAAACAAAAAACTTGATATACCTTTGCATTTATTTTACAAACTACAGTAATTTTAAATATTAACCCAAAAACATTAGAAAATGAAGGCAAAAGAGACACTCCAAAGTAAGGAAAAAAAACAAAAAGAGACCCCCTAGAAACGAATGTAAAGCACGGTATATCAGCTCCGAAAGCGGGAGTAGGACGTCCCTCAAGCGGGGAGGTTATGGGAATATTGCCACAATATAGGAAAGAAGTCATTAAAGACATCATCCTATGGAAAAAATCAAGATACTTTATAGAAAAAAAGCCGACAAGCAACAAGGCATTGGCACAATGGGCATACTCACATTTCGACTTCAGAACGCCAGACTATAAAAGACTGTCAGAAAACACTATAATACAAGAGTTCGGTGAAGTGTGGCGAGAAATGAAGGTAGCAGGAGAGATATAGGGAATAAAACAAAAAAGGGCAGAAACCACGAAACTTATTGACAATAATTAAATATAAACAACTTAAGGAATAAACCACTTATCTTTGCCGCCACTTTGGTAAGGATGAAGCCACACCGCCTGCAGATGCCGCTTTCTCAATGAATGCGGCATCTTTTTTATATACAAGCGTACCTCCTGCCAAACTAATACAATTATTAATTTTAAAGACAACAAGATGAGAAAGTTGACAAAGAACGCTTCACTTCACGAAGCACTGAGAAACCTATGGAAAATACGTATCATGCTGGAAAAGAATTACACGGAAACATGCGCCACATGGATGGCCCGACGGATAGAAAGCCTGATAGACCACATGCAATACGGACACGCACTCATAGCCTACCACAAGCAGGACGGGACATTCAGGCTGGCGAAAGCCACCCTACTGCCCTACAAGGCAGACTTCAGAAAAGATTATGACATCACAAGAGTCACAAGCACCATAGCCTTCTGGGACGTGGAACTGCAGGTATGGAAAACCTTCCAGCTGGAAAACTTCCTCGAATGGAGCCCCATATGCTAACCATTAACCATTAATCACTAATCATTAAACACTAAAAACAATGGCCATGATGTACGGGGGAATGCTATACTTCCCCCTCAAAGTAAATCTATTCGAAGAGATAGCAGTGGAACTGGTGGAAGCCAGGTTCGGACTGAAAGGAACGGCGGCGGTAATGAAACTGCTGTGCAAGATACACAAGGAAAACGGATATTACCTGAAATGGAACGCGGAGCAATGCACACTGTTCACAAACAAGGCGGGAAAGGACATCAACGAGCAGGAGATGCAGGGAATCGTGGACATCCTGGTGGAGAAAGCCTTTTTCGACCCCAAAACCTATAAGGAGCAAGGGGTGCTGACCTCTACCGAGATACAGAAAATATGGCTGGAAGCCACCAAAAGAAGAAAAAGGGACCTCACCACCCTACCCTATCTGCTGGTAGAGACGGAGGAAGATAAACCGGACAAGGACAAGACTTGTACGCAAAACCGAGAAAATTGCACGCAGGATGCAGACATTTTCCCCGAAAATGCATGCAATTCCAAACAAAGCAAAGAAAGCAAAGTAGAAGAAAGCAAAGCAAAAGAAAGTAGAGCACTTCCCCCTCTTACTCCCCCCGGGGAAAGCGGAGGAGCGCAGGGAAATCCTGATCTGGACATTCCCGGATATGCCTACAACAGGAATACGCACAACCTGGAATGCCTCATGCTGAATCTGGAAAAGCTCTACATCACCGACCGGGAGGAAATCAGGAAGATTCTGAAGTTATCGGACTACGGCAGGCTGGGAAACTACGTCTGGAAAATATTCAATGGAACAAACTGGAACAAGGTGAACAGCAAGGGAGGGTACATCATCTCGGTACTGGCAAGGGAGAAGCGGAGTACGGGAAGCTGATTCCACAGGGCACAAGCTATCAATAACATGTCATGCAGGAAATCAACAACGTGTGATACAAAAAACAAATATCGTGTCGGCAGGATATTAATTCCTTGCCGACACGATATTCATTCCTTCTTCGTCCTTAAAACTGTACCTTATAATTATGCTGATATTCAGCGCAAAACCTCTGCAATTCAATAAAAAATGGCTGGAACACAGCAAACAGTTCCTCATCGTGCTCTTCAAGGTATCGAATTGCCTTATCTACGGATATATCAATATGATGATATTCCACCATGATGTTCAAAGACTCTCTTATTCCGTTCAGAGTGGCGTATTTCCGCAAACGGTCGGTCAGGATAAAATGCCAGATAAAACGTTTGAACCGTAGCGGAAGATAGCGGTAATTGATAAGGAGGGAAAGATAAAAATTCCGGGTATACTTCCTCAAGGAGCCTCCGGAGAACGACTCGAAACGGGAAGCCAGCAAATAATCGAAATAAATATCCAGCAATACCCCCGAATAGCGTCCGAATTCAGGTTGAAGCCTATGTACCACCTCGCAGACAGCCGGATGACGGTCGGTATAGTCGTCAATAGCGCGGTGAAGCTGAATACCCTTGGCTATATCCGGCGGATAATTCTTATAGGAGCTTCCCTTTACAGCATCGCCTACAAAATTGCCCAACTGTACTTTTCTGTTCGGACCGGAAAGGAATACATGTGCCAGATAGTTCATGACAAAAGATTTACCAGCTCCTTGCAAAGACACTCCTTCACCTCTTCCATCGGCACTTCATGTCCCAGTTCTTTCTGCAAAGAAGTGACCCCCTTGTCGATGAATCCGCAGGGATTGATATAGCTGAAATAACGTAAATCGGTATTCACATTCAGTGCCAGCCCATGCATGGTAACAAAATGGCTGCTGCGCACGCCGATGGCACAAATCTTACGGGCACGGGGAGTATCGCCCTCCAGCCATACGCCCGTTGCCTTCTCCAGGCGTCCGGCAGCGATGCCAAACGAAGCACAAACGCGAATTACCGCCTCTTCCAGCAGATGCACATACTCCTTCAACCCCAAAGAAAAGTCCTCGAGGGTCAGAATAGGATAACAGACCAACTGTCCCGGACCATGATACGTAATGTCTCCACCACGGTCAATATGATAGAGCGTAGCCCCTATCCTGCGCAGTTGTTCTTCTCCCAGCAGCATATTCCTTTCTTTCCCGCTACGCCCCAATGTATAGACATGGGGATGCTCGCAGAGCACAATATGATTGACATAGCACTCTCCTGCCTGCTTGGCGTGTACAAGTGCGTCAAACCATTCCGTCTGCCGGCTCCATGCCCCGGCATAAGGAATCATGTTCCAATCTGATATTTCCAGTTTCATGCAAGCAAATATAGCACTTTTTTGAATTCACTCCCCGAATTTATCTTAAATATGTAGCATCTATTCATAAAAATACACCTTGATAATCTGATAATATCTCACGTACTTTGCAAACATTCTGATATAACTATTCACAAAAAGACAGACTTATGAAAAAAAGAATTCTAATAACGCTATTCGCAGCGTTACTGTTCAGCTTTTCCATATCTGCACAGATATTGAAGGGGCACGTATATGATGCAACGACCAATGAACCGCTTGCAGGGGCATCGGTCACCTACAAGCTGAAAGACACGCAAGGCGTAGTGACCGACATAAACGGTGCATACGAAGTACACCTGCCGGCGGGAGGTGTAGATTTGGTATTCAGCTACGTGGGATATGAGGATGTGCCAATGCCCATCGTCATCAGCAAAGGAGACATTATGCAGAAAGACGTGTACATGAAGGAAAGCACCAACCTGCTGGAAGATGTCGTGGTCTCGGCCGGACGGTTTGAACAGAAGCTGAGCGATGTGACGGTCTCCATGGATTTGATAAAGGCCAGTGACATTGCCCGCCAGGCTCCCACAGACATCACCTCGACACTGCAGACCATTCCGGGGGTGGATATCATCGACAAGCAACCCAGCATTCGAGGCGGTGGCGGCTGGACTTACAGCGTAGGTGCCCGCAGCCTGGTACTGGTAGACGGGATGAGCGTGCTCAGCCCCCAAAACGGAGTCATCAACTGGAACAGCGTACCTCTGGAAAATGTGCAGCAGGTAGAGGTCATCAAAGGAGCCTCCAGCGTGCTCTATGGTTCGTCGGCCCTGAACGGCATCATCAACATACGCACCGCACGGCCGGGACTGACCCCTCAGACCCGTTTCAGTGCCTATGTAGGAATCTATGACGACCCCGACAACAGCGATTACCAATGGAGTGACAAATCTTTCTGGAAAGAGGACAAATATCCGGTAAAGCCCTTGTTGCGCAACAGCCTTTTCAGCGGTGTACGCAATCCGCTCTACGAAGGTTTCGACCTCACCCACTCCCGCCGCATCGGTAACTTTGACGTCAGCGGCGGACTGAATCTCTTTACCGACGAGGGCTACCGCCAACAAGGTTACAACAAACGTTTCCACATCAACGGAAACCTCACCTACTATCAGCCGGATATGGGTATGAAACTGATGAACTACGGTTTCAACGTGGATTTCCTTTCCAACAAGTACGGGGATTTCTTCATCTGGCGCTCGCCCGGCGAGGCCTACCGCCCCTCTCCCTTTACTAATATGGGACGTGAGTCCAACAACTTCCGCATTGACCCTTTCTTCAACTTCACCAATCCTGAAAGAGGTACTTCACACAAAGTAAAGGGCCGTTTCTACTACAGTGCGGACAATGTGGTACGCCCTACACAATCCGCCTCCATTACGGATATTCTGGGCAACATGGGCACCGACGCACAAGTCATCCAGAACATTGCCAATGGAGACTACACAGCCCTCCAGCCACTGATGACCGGAGTTATCAAATGGCTGGGAAGCGACAAGCTGAGTGATTTGATGGACGGTGTCTTCGGCTCTCTGGACAACATATTCCCCAATGCCACCACTGCCGACTATTGCGACCTCATCTCTTGGGTAATGAGCAACGGCCTGCCGTCTGACATGGGAGGACTGCTTGAAGGGAAACTACCCAGCGACCTGGTTCCCTGGCTATCCGGTGTACTCAATCCGAAGCGCAATCAATCACCAACACGGACGGACAAGAATTACGACTATTATCTGGACTATCAGTTCAACAAGAAATGGGACGGCGGCGCACAAATCACCACGGGTCTGACTTACGAACATATCCGCACCTTCTCCGGCGAAACGGAAGAAGTACATCAAAGTGACAATGTTGCCGCCTATATGCAATACGACCAGCGCTTCTGGGACCGCCTCAGCGTATCGGCCGGTGTACGTGCCGAATACTACCGGATAGACAAGCACTACCGGGAAGCCGACACAAAGGTTTTCGGGAGCAAGATTCCTTTCCGCCCCGTGTTCCGTGCCGGGCTGAACTACCAGCTAGCCGATTACAGCTTCCTGCGTGCCAGCTTCGGCCAGGGTTACCGTAATCCCTCCATCACCGAGAAATACCTTCGCAAAGACATCGGAGGTGTAGGTGTATATCCCAACTACAACGTACAGCCGGAAAAAGGATTCAATGCCGAGCTGGGATTCAAGCAAGGGTACAAGGCAGGCAATTTACAAGGATTTGCAGATGTCGCCGCTTTCTATACCCAATACAAGGATATGGTGGAATTCCAGTTCGGCCTATTCAACAATGCGGACCTGAGCATGATAAACAGCGTTACAGACGCCATACAAATGCTGAAGAACGGCAAGGGTTTCGGCATCGGGGCACAGTTCCACAACGTGTCCAAAGCACAGATTTATGGAATGGAAATCAGCACCAACGGCATGTACACCTTCAACAAAAACGCCAAGCTGCTCTATAACCTGGGATATGTATATACCGAACCGAGGGATGCCGACTACAAGAAACGCAATGCCCTGGAGAACACCTATACCGACCCGCTTCAGATGAAGGAGAAAAGCAATGACGGCAAGTACTTGAAATATCGTCCGAAACACAGTTTCAAGGCCACGCTGGACTTTCAGTGGAAACGCATCAACATAGGTGCCAACGTAAACTGGAAAAGCAAGATACTTGCCGTGGACTATATTATGCTGGACGAACGCAGCAAAAGTGAACCTGACCTGCTGGACTACGTGCGCGGCATCCTCTTCGGCTCGTCCAACGGGGAAACCCTGGCATCCTATTGGAAAAAGCATAATACGGACTATGCCACAGTGGACATGCGCTTCGGGGTGAAAGCCACCAAGGAAGTAGCTTTCCAGTTCATGATAAACAACCTGCTGAACAAGGAGTACAGCTATCGTCCCATGGCAGTGGGCGCGCCACGTACTTTCGTCGTAAAGATGGACGTTACATTTTAAAAAAAGAACATTTCATTTTAAAAACAGAATGTCTTCCGTTACTTTTTCCCGGAAAAGAATTACCTTTGTGCGAACTCTAAACGACAAAGCGTATGGAATTTCCTCAAGTCGACCTGCCAGTAGACATGATTGCATGGACTGAAGTAACGGAAGACATTCTAAACATATACAAACAGTCGTGCCGCCTGAAAGCATGCATCTTTGCACTATGCATAGAAGGTTCCATCACGGTATCCATCAACTTGATGGATACGGAAATCAAGCAAGGGGATTTTATCACCCTGCTTCCCGGAACCATCATACAGTTTTACGAACAAAAGGAAAAAGTGTGCCTGGGATTCGTGGGGTTTTCTTCCCATTGCCTCAATGGAGTCAACCTCATCCAGTCTACATTGAGCTCCTTCTCCAACATACTGGAGTATCCGGTACTGGCTGTCAACCCTACCGTCGCCTCCTATTTCAAGGACTATTTTGCCTTATGGGCACGCATCACGACCGGTCCCTATCCTCCCGATACAAAAATGGCTCAAAGCACATTGAACTTGCTCCTCAGCGGCATAGACAGAATGTATTGCCACCGTCCGCAGATGCAAAAAGGGAACAAGAGCCGGAAAGAGGAAATATGCCGCGAACTGGTGCAGCTCGTCATCGAAAACTATACCCGCGAACGCCGCGCGCAATTCTATGCCGACAAACTGGGCATCTCCCTGCAACACCTCAGCACCACCGTGAGGCAGGTGACCGGCAGAAATGTATTGGACATCATCGCCCACGTCGTCATCGTAGACGTGAAAGCCAAGCTGAAATCAACCAACATGACCATTCAGGAGATTGCCTATTCCCTGAACTTCCCCAGTGCTTCCTTCTTTGGAAAATACTTCAAGAGGCACATGGGCATGAGTCCGCTGGAGTATAGGAACAGCTGAGAATACAGCCGTCAGAACCTGGAACTCAGACGAAGGCTGCTCAAAGCCACGGATACACAGGAAAGAGCCATGGCAGCACCTGCCAGCGCAGGACTCAGCAGGATGTCATAGACGGGATAGAGTACTCCGGCCGCGACAAAGATACCCACTGTATTATAGATGAAAGCCCAGAACAGATTCCGGTACATGAGGCTCACAGTCTGGCGAGACAACCGGAAAACTTTGGGCAACAGCAGCAGGTCTGAAGTCCTGAGAGTAATCATGGCGGTGTCCATCAACGTATCGGTCCCCTTTCCCATGGCAATGCTTACATCAGCACAGCTCAAGGCTTGCGCATCGTTCACGCCGTCACCTACCATGGCGACCGTTTTACCCTGAAGCTGCAGCTTATGGATGAAATCCTCTTTGTCGTCGGGCATGGCATCAGCCACAAAACGCATGATACCCAAACTGCCGGCCACGGAAGAAGCTGTACGCTCACCGTCTCCCGTAAGCATGCATATCTCGATGTCCTGGATACGCAGTTCCCGGATAGCTTCCATAGAAGTCACCCGCAACTGGTCCTTGATGGCAATAACGGCAAGTAAATCGTTCTCACGCCCAAAGTAGACAATACTGTTTCCGTCCGATTCATATTGTGTCAGCATATCGGCCAGGATATCCGACAAATTGGCTTGATAATCTTTCAGCAGTTTATGGCTTCCTACCCAATATTCCGCACCCTGATAGGCCACTCTGACACCTTTTCCGGTAATGTTTTCAAAACCGTCCAGGTGGGCAGGGATAACCTGCTCCTCCCCTTCCAGGGCCGTAACGATTGCTTCTGCCAGAGGATGGTCCGAAGTAGACTCGGCAGCAAGCAGTACATCTTTATAATGCTCCTCCTGCCCTTGCGCCCACAGCCAGCCTATTACCGTAGGATGTCCTTCTGTCAAGGTCCCGGTCTTGTCGAATACCACCACATCCACATTGCGCATCTGCTCTAAAGCGGAAGTGTCCCTGATAAGGATATGATTGCGGGCAGCTTTATTAAGGCCCGCCGCCAAAGCTACTGGAGTGGCCAGCCCTACCGCACACGGACAAGCCACCACCAATACGGACAAAGCGGCAAACAGACCGTGTGACACTACATCTATGCCTCCGAAGAACACCCATATAAAAAAGGTCAGCAGGGAAATGATGAGAATGACCGGGACAAAAAGCTCGGCAACGCGGTCGTCAATGCGTTGCTTCTCCGGCAGTACGCGGGCTGCGTTATGCTGCCAGCCTCCCAACCGGCAGATAGCCGCCGACACATTTCGCCGGGCACGTTCCTCCATAAACTCGCCAGTCAGGGAAAAAGCGATGATGACGGCGGCAACCCCATAATAGACATGCGGTTCCAGCCCGATGCCCAGCCAATAATCCGGGAAGAAAGTGTTGAACACACTGAACAGAAAAGCCACAGAGGTGGTAAGCGCCACCAGACGGTCTATATTGTTGCGGCCCGACCGGGTTCCCTTCCAGGCACCGGCATAAAAAGGAGCGCCGAAAAACAGCAGTACCGGAATTGCCAGTACCATCTGTATTTCACGGGTATAGGGTACATGCACAAAGACTGTAGAAAACAGTATCAGTACGATGGCAAAAAGCCATGCACCGACGACGCGCAATCCCGTGCTGTGCATATCCGGCACGGGATGTGCCTTAGTAATTATATTGCTCATTCGATTTATTTTTTAGATGGTTGTTGTTCCGCTTTAATAAAGCAACAACTGGAATGAGCAGTTTGTTCAATTACTTCTTATCGTCCTGCTTGGTTTCCTTGACAAACTCCGCTTCATAATGGAACTTTTGGAAACCTTCTTTCAACTTTTCCACATTGGTCTTGTCGGCATCATACGTGATGGTTACCGTCTTTGTCTTCAGGTCTGTGTGGAAGTCCTTCAGTCCCTTCTCAAAACGGATGTTATTGTTTATCTTCCTTACACAGTTCTCACACTTCATCTGTGCTACCTTGAACACGGCTGTACGGATGTCTTTCGCCATTGCGGCAGATGCACAGAAGAGTACAACTGCCAAAGTCATTAAAAATCTTCTTGTTTTCATTGTTTCGCTATTGATTTAATAAATAATATTATATTCTCGGCAAGTTAAAACGGACACCTACATAGGCTTTTGCCCCATGCATCGGTCCCCACACCATCGTAGCGTCAAAGTTGCTTCCCCAGGGATTGGAAGCATCAATGATGGGGTTTTTCTGCTTGAAGTTTGTCAGGTTCTCGCCACCGACGTATATAGACCAGCGACGGAAATAGCGCGTCACCTGGGCACTCAACTGCTCGAAGCCGCCATAGCGCCTTTCCCACGACCAGTTGCCGTCTGTCAGTTCGTATGGAGCCGGCATGCGCCCGCCACCGTTCAGTTGCAAAGTCACATCAAACTGCCACAATCCCAAAGGTGTCTGATAAGAAGCCGTCAGCAAACCTTTATACTTGCTGGTAAGGGGTTTCTCCATCAGCTCTCCGTTGTAATTCGTTTTGGCATCCGTCCAACGGTAAGCCGCGGTAAAGGTGAAACCCGGGAAGAACGGATAGCTTGCCTCCACCTGCACTACCTGCGAATAGGAACGGCCGTAAAGGTTGTAGAACAGAACGGCATGCGGGTCCGTATCCATATCCACCACCACCTGCTTGCGGAAATCCGTGTAATAGTATTCCGCATTCAGGTTCAAGGTTTTGCCGAACAAGGGAATATAGGCGGAAGCGCTTGCGCCATAGTTCCAGGCCTCATCCTGGTCAAGACGTTTGGCGATGTCTATCCGGCGGCTGCTTGCCAGCAGGTAGTTATTCTCGGCCAGCACATGGTTTGTGCGGTATCCCTTTCCTGCCGAAAGACGGAAATGTACATACTCGTTGGGATTGTACTTCACATGGAAACGCGGAGTGACGAAATAGCCGTACTCACTGCTATGGTCGCCGCGGATACCACCCATCAGCACCAGTTTATCGTCCCAGTTGTAGGTGTACTGCACGTAGGCGCCGGGGACGGCTTCTTTGGTGAATTTCTTCGTCAAAGGCTGTGCGGCGTCATTGTCCAGGCGATAGTGCTGGTCGTAGGAGTCATAGTTGAAGCTCAGTCCGGCAGAAAGGCTTTGACGCTTGGTCAGTTCCGTCTCGAACAGCAAGGAGGCATAAGCGTTGTGCTGGTCCACATCGTAGATTTTCCGTCCGTACAAGGCATCCTGCTTGTGCAGGGAGCCGGAAAGGATCAATGCCAGGTTGGTGTTCTTCTCCTTATTGAATATATAGGCGTTCTTGGTGAAGGCTTCGTAGCGGTCGGTACCTATACTTATCTTATAAGGGTCTGCCAGGGACGTTTTGCCATGGCTGACTTGCCCGCTGTTGCGGTCTTCCGTAAGCACTTTGATGCCTGCCTGGAAGACGTAGCGGTCGCCCATGTATGCCCAGCGGTTCCAGAGGTTGTACTGCTCCACACGGGGGATGTCGGCAAAGCCGTCGTCGTTGCTGTCGTGAGCTTTGGTCTCATTCTCGTAATGCGCCAGCAAAGAGGTGCTCCAACGTTTGGAGAGTTTCACCGTGGCATCGGCATTGGCTTCGTAGCGGTTGGTGCTGCTGGCAAAGAGGTTGGCGGAGAACCAATCGGCCTCGGGCAACTGGGGTTTCTTGAATTCCACATTAATTTGTCCCGTGATGGCCTCATAGCCGTTCTTCACGGACGAACTGCCCTTGCTCACCTGAATACTCTGCATCCATGGCCCGGGTACATAACCCAGTCCGTAGGGGGCGGCAGAGCCGCGGTAGTTGGGGATATTCTCCGTCATCATTTGCACATACGTACCGGACAAGCCGAGAAGCTTGATTTGCTTGGCACCGGTGGCGGCGTCAGAGTAGGTGACGTCCACCGAGGGATTGGTCACAAAACTCTCTCCCAGGTTACAGCAGGCGGCACGACTCAACTCGGCGCTACTTATCATATCTTCATTCATCACACTGTTGCGCAGCTTCATGGTGCCCAACTTACGGCTGACCACATTCACCTCGCTCAGTTCCACCCCTTCGCGCAAGACAATGTCGAGCGTCTCATTGCGGTTACTGACGTGTATCGTATCGTTCTCAAAACCGATAAAGCTGACTACAAGCATATGCTTGTCATTGGGTTTGGACAAGGAGAAAGTACCGTCCGCCGAAGTGGTGGTACCTTGGGTGGTTCTCTGCCAGAAGAGGTTGGCACCCGCAATCGGGTCGCCCAAATTATCCTTTACCGTTCCCTTTACCTGCGCCTGCAAGGCGGTGAAAGAGAACAGAAGAATGGCTATCAAACTATATTTCATTTCTGTTTTATACTTAAAGAAGTGATTAAAAAACAAACAGTTCCCTCCGGACAATTCATGTCATTGCCCCGTATAAAACAACACTAAATGAGAAGCGTGGAATAGAGCGCCAGATAATGACGCGAGCCGACGACATATGGCGGTGCTCCTGAAACAACTCTCGGAGTACAAGCCACCTGCGGCAAGGAGTGATCAAACAGCGGCAGTTGCTCGCAAAACAGTGTAAGGAATGGCACGAACGAAACAGACTCGTGTGCATGCTTCACGAAATCCACCTTGTAGTAGACGGCTGTACAGCCGGTATCCTTGCATGTTTGCCGTGAGGCACGATGTGCATTATGGCATTTGGAACAGCCGGAGGTGCAGCAACTTTGTGTCGTCTCGCATCCGGCACAGCAATACTGAACTACAGAAATCCCCACTCCGCTTATAATGATAAGGGAGGAAAAGAGTACAGCCAGTATGTAACGGAGTTCCTTCATAAGCGCTGCAAAGATAGAAAGTTTTAACCGTTTGCCGGAATTAATTTTTCCTTTTTTATGTGTGCAGTTCGTTAATAAGTTCTATATTTGTCGATAAAGTTTTTTGATTGATATGTTGATTTATAAACGAAACTCAATATGAAAAAGCAAACTGTCAGCCTACTTGTCCTTCTGCTTGCGGCAAGCGGCTTTTTCTTTTCCTGCGGTAACACCGTGAACAAAAACGCATACGCGTTGGAGTTCGACAGTATACAAGTAAACGAAACCGTACATCTCTTCGGAGACACAGCCAAGCCGGCCTGCAACCTCATCCTCAACGTTGCCTACGCCAGCCAGTCATCCGACGTAAGGCTGAAAGACAGTCTGAACACCTTCTTCCTCTCTGCCTGCTTCGGCGACAAGTACATGGCGATGACACCCGAAGAAGCTGTCAAGAAATATACGGAGAAATATGTCGGCGACTACCGCAATGACCTGGAGCCGATGTACAAGAAAGACGAGGAGGACAAGCAGGACGAGCAGAGCATAGGAGCCTGGTATTCCTATTATAAAGGAATCGAAAGCCATGTGCAGTTGTGCAATACCTTAGTACTGACCTACCGTATAGATTACAACGAATATACCGGCGGCGCACACGGCATCTATATGTCCACCTTCCTCAACCTCGACCTAAAGACCCTAAGCCCCATCCGCCTGGACGACCTCTTTGAAGGCGACTATAAGGAAGCGCTGACCGACTTGCTTTGGAAACAGCTGATGGCAGACAACAACGTCAGCACCCGCCAAGAGCTGGAGGACATGGGCTACGCCACCACCGGTGACCTGGAGCCTATCGAGAATTTCTACCTGGACCCAACGGGAATCACCTTCTATTATAATGTATATGAAATTGCCCCATACGTAATGGGAGCAACCAAAATCACGTTGTCTTATGAGGACATAGCCCCTCTGATGAACGGTAAATTCATTGTATTAAGCAGCGCTATAAAAACAGACGGCGAATAGGAACTGTAATCAATTGTCTATCAACATAAAATTCACAATGGATTTAATACTCAAATATTTCCCGGACCTGACGGAAGAACAGAAACGGCAGTTTGCCGCACTCTACGACCTCTATCTGGACTGGAACTCTAAGATTAATGTCATTTCACGCAAAGATATAGAGAACTTGTACGAACACCATGTGCTGCACTCTCTGGGCATAGCCAAGGTAATCAGGTTCAGACCGGGGACACAAATTATGGACCTCGGCACGGGAGGAGGCTTTCCGGGAATCCCGCTTGCCATCCTTTTCCCCGAAGTACAATTCCATCTGGTGGACAGCATCGGAAAGAAAGTACGCGTAGCCTCCGAAATAGCCAACAGCATCGGGCTGAAAAACGTCACCTTCCGCCATGCCCGCGCAGAAGAGGAAAAAGGGAAGTTCGACTTTGTGGTGAGCCGTGCCGTGATGCCACTGACAGACCTACTGAAGATTATCCGCAAGAACATCTCCTCCAAACAGCAGAATGCATTGCCCAACGGACTGATTTGCCTCAAGGGGGGCGAATTGGGAAACGAAACCATGCCCGTCAAGAACAAGACTACGCTGTGGGACCTGAAGGAGTTCTTTGAAGAGGAGTTCTTCGAGACAAAGAAAGTAGTATATGTAGGGGGATAAATCTAAATACATAATATGAAAATAAAGAGATTTGAGTTTAATATGTTCCCGGAGAACTGTTATGTGCTTTGGGACGAAACCAATGAAGCGGTCGTCATTGACCCGGGCTGTTTTTATGAAGAAGAAAAGCAGGCCTTGAAAAACTTCATCACCAAGAATGGGCTGAATGTGAAACATCTGCTGAATACCCATCTGCATCTGGACCATATCTTCGGCAATCCTTTCATGCTGAAAGAGTTCGGTCTGAAGGCCGAAGCCAACCAGGCCGATGAGTTCTGGATTGACGAAGCGCCGAAACAAAGCCGCATGTTCGGCTTCCAACTGCAGGAAGCCCCCGTGCCCCTGGGCACTTATCTGCACGATGGAGACATCATCACCTTCGGCAATACGAAACTGGAAGCCATCCATGTGCCGGGACACTCGCCGGGCAGCCTGGTGTACTATTGCGCGGCAGACCACTGCATGTTTTCGGGGGATGTGCTGTTTCAAGGCAGCATCGGCCGTGCCGACCTTGCCGGCGGCAACTTCGACGAACTGATAGAGCATATTTGCAGCCGTCTGTTCATCCTGCCCAACGACACGATTGTCTATCCCGGACACGGAGCACCGACTACCATAGGAATAGAAAAAGCGGAGAATCCGTTCTTCCGGTAAATATACAGCAAACTTTTAAATCATTACAGCCATGAAAAACGACCTATTGGCCTACCGCCACATCGGCATCAGCGAAAAAGACGAGGAGAAGATGCTCCAAAAAATAGGAGTGAAAAGCCTGGACGAGCTGATTGATAAAACCATTCCTGCCAACATCCGCCTGAAAGAACCGCTGGCTCTGCCCAAGACAATGACGGAGTACGAATTCGGACAGCACATTGCAGGACTGGCTGCCAAAAACAAACTTTACACAACCTATATCGGTATGGGATGGTACAATACCATCACTCCTGCCGTTATCCAACGGAATGTATTCGAGAACCCCGTTTGGTACACTTCCTATACCCCCTATCAGACCGAAGTCTCACAAGGACGCCTGGAAGCCCTAATGAACTTCCAGACTGCCGTATGTGACCTCACCGGCATGCCCCTTGCCAACTGCTCCCTGCTGGACGAAGCGACTGCCGCAGCCGAAGCCGTGACGATGATGTACGCCCTGCGTCCGCGCGACATGCAGAAATCGGGTGCCAACGTGGTATTTGTAGACGAAGCCGTCTTCCCGCAGACACTGGCGGTAATGACTACTCGCGCCATTCCGCAAGGTATCGAGCTGCGTATAGGAAAATACCATGAAATGGAATTCACGCCGGACATCTTCGCCTGCGTACTGCAATATCCCAACGCCGCCGGCAACGTGGAAGATTATCGCGCCTTCGTGGAAAAAGCCCATGCGGCCAACTGCAAAGTGGCCGTTGCAGCCGACATACTGAGCCTCACCCTGCTCACCCCTCCGGGAGAATGGGGAGCCGACATCGTCTTCGGAACCACACAACGGCTCGGTACCCCGATGTTCTATGGAGGGCCGTCGGCAGCCTACTTTGCCACCCGTGACGAGTACAAGCGCAATATGCCGGGACGCATCATCGGCTGGTCGAAAGACAAATACGGCAAGCTGTGCTACCGCATGGCGCTGCAAACCCGCGAGCAGCACATCAAGCGTGAAAAGGCGACTTCCAACATCTGTACCGCGCAGGCACTGCTGGCTACAATGGCAGGCTTTTATGCCGTATATCATGGTCCGGAAGGTATCCGCACCATTGCGGAACGCATCCACAGCATTGCCGTATTCCTGGAAAAGAGCATCAACAGACTGGGGTACAAGCAGGTCAATGCACAATATTTCGACACGCTCCGCTTTGCACTACCCGACACCATTTCGGCACAGCAGATACGTACCATCGCTCTAAGCAAGGAAGTGAACCTGCGTTATTTCAAGAATGGGGACGTAGGTATGAGCATCGATGAGACTACGGACATCACTGCCGTCAACGTACTGCTCTCCATCTTTGCCATTGCCGCCGGAAGGGATTGGGAAAAGGCAAGCGACGTACCCATGGCAAGCAGCATCAGCGCGGAGATGAAACGCCAAAGCACCTATCTGACACATGAAGTATTCAACAAATACCATACGGAAACGGAGATGATGCGCTACATCAAGCGTCTCGACCGCAAGGACATCTCACTGGCACACTCCATGATTTCCCTCGGCTCGTGCACCATGAAGCTGAACGCTGCCGCAGAGATGCTGCCGCTCAGCCGTCCGGAATTCATGAACATGCATCCCCTGGTGCCCGAGGACCAGGCCGAAGGTTACCGCGAACTGATAAGCAACCTCAGTGAAGAGCTGAAGATAATTACCGGCTTTGCCGGTGTCAGCCTGCAACCAAACTCCGGTGCGGCAGGCGAATATGCAGGACTCCGCGTCATCCGCGCCTATCTGGAAAGTATAGGACAAGGGCACCGCAATAAAATACTGATACCTGCATCCGCACACGGCACCAACCCGGCATCTGCCATCCAGGCAGGCTTTACCACCGTGACCTGCGCCTGCGACGCACAAGGCAATGTGGATATGGCCGACCTGCGCGCCAAAGCGGAAGAAAACAAGGCGGACCTCGCCGCCCTAATGATCACCTACCCTTCCACACACGGTATCTTTGAAACGGAAATTGTGGAAATCTGCCACATTATACACGCCTGCGGTGCGCAGGTATATATGGACGGCGCCAATATGAATGCCCAAGTAGGCTTGACGAATCCCGGCTTTATCGGTGCGGATGTCTGCCATTTGAATCTGCACAAAACGTTCGCCTCTCCTCACGGTGGCGGCGGACCGGGCGTAGGTCCCATCTGCGTGGCAGAGCATCTGGTTCCGTTCCTTCCGGGACACAAATTGTTCGGCAATGCCGCCAACCAGGTGTCCGGAGCTCCTTTCGGCAGTGCAGGTATCCTCCCCATTACTTACGGCTATATCCGCATGATGGGAACAGAAGGGCTGACACGGGCCACAAAGATAGCCATCCTCAGCGCCAACTACCTGGCAGCCTGCCTCAAGGATACATACGGCATCGTTTACCGCGGTGCTACCGGCTTCGTAGGACACGAAATGATATTGGAATGCCGTAAGGTGCACGAAGAGACGGGCATCAGCGAAAACGACATCGCCAAGCGCCTGATGGATTATGGATATCATGCCCCTACCCTCTCCTTCCCGGTACACGGCACACTGATGATTGAACCGACGGAGAGCGAAAGCCTTGCCGAACTCGACAACTTTGTCCACGTGATGCTGACCATCTGGGACGAGATTCAAGAGGTGAAGAACGGCGAAGCCGACAAGACGGACAACGTGCTGGTGAATGCCCCGCATCCCGAATACGAAGTGGTAGCCGACACATGGGAGCACAGCTATACCCGCCAAAAAGCAGCCTACCCGATAGAAAGCGTGCGCGAAAACAAGTTCTGGGTGAACGTGGCACGTGTAGACAACACGTTGGGAGACCGTAAACTGTTGCCCACATGCTATGGATGCTTCGACTGATGAAAAGAAAGCGTAACGGACTATTTTATAGTAAAAAAGAAGAAACCATCAATTCCATCTCCCATGGCATCGGCATTGCCATGGGAGTAATTGTAAGTGCACTATTCCTGATAAAATGCTACCAGGCACAGAACCTTTGGGCAGCATGCGGCGTATGGCTCTATCTGTTCGGCATGGGCGGCTCCTATCTTGCCTCCACACTTTACCACTCCCTGAAACACCATAATCCGTGGAAACGGCGCTTGCGGCATTGGGACCATGCAGCCATCTATTGGCACATTGCAGGCAGTTACTCCCCCATCACACTCATTGCATTGAGAGAGGACGGCGGTTGGGGCTGGGGACTGTTCGGCTTCGTCTGGCTATGCGCCATTATCGGCACTGTTGTCAGCTTCCGCAAGATGGAGGAGCACAGTTACGTGGAAACAGTGTGTTACATCCTGATGGGACTGTCCGTACTGGTAGTATTCAAGCAGCTTTTCGCCCTCTCCCCCACAGCCTGCTACTGGATTATTGCCGAGGGGGTATGCTACATCACGGGAGCCGCCTTCTACTCCTTGCGCAAGGCACGGTACATGCATTCGGTTTTCCATTTCTTTGTATTGGGCGGTTCAGCCTGCCACATGGTGGCTGTATGGGACATACTGGTGAAGATGCTGTAAGCAAACGGCAAGCGCACAACCGCTAAAAGAAGTTAATAAGTATCTCTCCCCCTTGCTTTTCTCCATAACTTACCCTACGTTTGCAGTGTTGTACATCAGTGCAACACTAATAAAATTATGATAACGATAGAGAATACGAGCTACGGTTACAAGTCCAATCCACTTATTTTCAACAACATATCTTTGGAAATAGGAAACGGCATATATGGACTTCTGGGAGAAAACGGCGTAGGCAAAACGACGCTGATGCATCTCATCTGCGGACTACTCTTCCCCAAAAACGGAAAGTGCAGCATAGACGGAAGAAACACGGCGGAGAGACAGCCCGAAGGGTTGGCCCGTTACTACTTCCTACCCGAAGAGATGCAGATGCCAACCGAGAGTATCGTCAGCTTCGCTGCACGCCATTCCGTATTCTATCCACATTTCAATCAGGAAGAATTCGAGCTGAACCTGGAAGAGCTGAAAATCAACCGGAAACAAAAACTCTCTTCCGTCTCCTACGGACAACAGAAGAAGGCAATGCTGGCATACGCCTTTGCCCTGCATACTCCATACATCCTGCTCGACGAACCGACAAACGGGCTGGACATCACCTCCCGCCAAGCCTTGAAACGTATCATCAGCCGCAGCATGGACGATGAAAGCACGCTGCTCATCTCCACCCATCAGGCGCACGACTTCGAGAATCTGCTGGACCATCTCGTCATCCTTGGCAAAGGCGAAATATTACTGAACCGTTCGCTGGACGAAATCAGTAACCGGCTTCTCTTTGCCCGTACGGACATCCTGCCGGCAGAAAGCATCTACAGCGAACAAGACTTGTCGGGCCATTTCTCCATTCTCCCCAACGAGGACGGAGAAGAGAACACACCGGACATCGAACTGCTGTATAAAGCGGTGTTGCAACAACCGGAAAAGATACAGAGCATGTTTCAATGAAAATCCATCATACAAACAGAACTATGAACGCAACTTTTAATCTGAAACGCTTCCTGCTACTGGAACAATATAAAAGGAATGAGACCGGCAGGCACCTGCTTTGGTCGGCAGCCGTCGTATCGTTCATCTGCATCCTGTGCATCCTCTACGACATAAACCGCGGTGGAAGTTACTACGGCAAACATACCTCTGCCACCGAATTCTCCCGCTACGTACTATGGTTTATCCTCATGGCCCCCTGCCTGCTGGAAACAAATTTCAGCAAACACAGCTCCACTCTCGATATACTGCTGCCGGCATCGGCATTCGAGAAGTTCCTGCATATCTGGATAAAATACCTGCTGCTGCTTCCCCTATTCTGCAGTCTGCTGATAGCCTGCCTCAAAGGTCTGCTGTCCTTAAGCGGCAGCGAGTTCCTGCAGTATTTTGCAACGCACATCACGATGTTCCGGATACACAACACCCAGATACTGACCTATGTAATCCTGCATGCTTCCGCCTTCATCGGATACTTCGCCTTCAGCCGGCAAGTCCTGCTGAAAAGTTTCACCATCTTTGTAGGCTCCATTGCCGTCTGCATAGGAATTGTAACTTTTGTGGCCTCCCTCATGCCCGAAGCCAGAGCGGACGGATACTGGATGGATAACATTGCCACATGGCCCCACACCAGCTATCCGCTGTCGGCCGGTGCACAAGCCATCGTGACTTTCTGCAATTATGCGGCTCCTATCAGTGTGCTGCTCGGTTCATGGGCATCGAGCTACTTCCTGCTCAAAGAAAAACAACTGTAGCCTATGGACTTCAAGACCAACAAGCCGATATACCAGCAGATTGTAGACTTCTGTTTCAGCAAGATTCTCACCCGCGAATGGCGGGCGGAAGAGCGGGTGGTATCCGTGAGGGAGCTCTCCACACAACTGGCAGTGAACTCGCGCACCGTGTTGAAGGCCTATGAATACCTCCAGGCAGAGGACATCATCTACCCGGAACGGGGAATGGGGTTCTACCTCTCCAAAGATGCGGTGAAGAAAGTGATGCGAATACAGAAGAAAGAGTTTTTTGAAAACCAGCTTGCCGACATGTTCCGCAGCATGGAGCTGCTCAGCATCAGTATAGAAGAAATAACAGAACGATATAACAAACTTAAAAAAGACGGTTCATGAAGAGATACGCAAAGACTGCATTATGGATTACCTTCGGACTCCTCTTCGGACTTACGATTGTCAAAGTTTCGACACTGATGTACGAGATTTATTCCTTCATGCATTCCTAACTTTCATCGGACAGACGAGGAAAGTATAAACAACTGACATACAAGCCTCAACATCTTTCCTTAACGGAAGGAGTGGCTTTTGCATCCCTATCCAACAGTAACAGACTAATACAAACGATTATGAAAACCAAACTTTTTTTACTATTGCTTGCCCTCTCCGTACTCCGTACGCAGGCACAGAGCCTCTCCATCAAAGGATGCGTCACGGACACTTCGCAAGAGGCAGTTATAGCCGCCAATGTGTCATTATGGACCATAGACTCTACTTTGGTGACCGGAGTAACCTCGGATGCACAAGGCAAGTTCACCCTCCATAAAATCAAGGCAGGCGATTACCGCCTTTCCATCTCCTTCATCGGCCTCCAAAGTGAAAACATACTGCTGAAACTGAATAAAAGCCTCGACCTGGGCGATGTACAGTTGCAGGAAGATGCCGTAAGCCTCGGTGAAGTGACGGTATCCGCCAGCAATGTGCTGCAGCGGGTAGACCGGCAAATCATCCTGCCTTCCGAAAGCCAGCTGAAACGCTCGTTCGGTGCCTATGACCTGCTGAACAATCTCGGCATTGCCCGTCTGCAAGTGGACAATCTGAGCAACAGCATGAGCGTCAGCGGTGGTGGGGCCGTACAAACCCGTATCAACGGCATTAAAGTGACAGACAAGGAGATAGCGGCCGTCAGAGCCAAAGACGTACTGCGTGTGGAGTTCATCGAAGACCCCGGCAAGCAGTACGGAGACGATGAACTGGGCGCCGTAGTCAACATTATCCTGCGCCGCCGCGAAACGGGCGGTGTTGTGAACTTCCAACTCTCCGATTCGCCCCACACCCTATGGGGAGAGAATTTCCTGAGCGCGAAGTTCAATTACAAGAACTCCGAATGGGGCATCGACTACTTCAACAAGAACGGCAAGTATCACAGCCGCCTCGAATCCCATGAAACCTTCTATCTGGGCGACCGTACCATCGACCGCATCAAGGAAGGCATCGAAGACGAGTCTCCCTCCCTGAGCTTCATCAACAACCTGAATCTGACGTACAATCTGACGAAAGCGGACAAATATGTATTCAATGCCATTTTCCGTAACAACCTCAGCAATGCCCCCTACCAGAATGAGCTGAACAAGATGTGGGCAGTGGGCAGCACGGAGTCCATCTATTCATACGTCAACAACCATACATCCAGCTACTCTCCGGCGCTCGACCTTTACTTCCAGCATACCCTGCCCCATCAGCAGAGCATCCAGGTGAATGTAACGGGAACGCTCATCCATACCAAGAACAACCGGAAATACAAGGAGTACAAAGACGAGAACGCACCGCTGGCAGACATCCAGACATTGGTGGACGGTGACAAGCGCTCCGTCATTGGCGAAGCCATCTATGAAAAGAACTTCAAGGAGGTGAAGCTGAGCGGCGGTGCCCGCCACTATCAGATGCGGACAGAGAATGAGTATAAAGGTTCCAACCCTACCACTTCGAAGATGGACCAGTCGCAGACATCCGCTTTCTTCGAGGTGCAGGGCAAGGTAAAGGACTTCAGCTATGCGGGCAGTGTAGGAATGACACGTGCCTGGTTCAAGGAAAGTGAGGAAGAGCATGCTTACTATACCTTCACGCCCACCGTGCGGTTGAGCTATAATCTGAAGAAGGCGGGATTCCTGCGCTACCGGTTCAACATCAGTCCTGCCATACCGTCACTCGGTTCGCTGACGGATGTGGAGCAGGCGATGGATACGATACAGATAGTCCGCGGAAACCCGTTGCTGAAAACGTATCAACAGTTCACGAACTCCTTGTCTTACAGCTATTCGAAGAAGCAATTCAATGCCAATCTGAGCGTACGCCACCAGTATTATGACAATCCCATCATGGAAAGCATCTTCGTGGAGGACGGCAAACTGATACTGAAAGATGAAAACCAGCGGTCGTTCCAAAGCCTGAATGCGGAACTGATGGTCGGCATTAACGGCGCTACGCTGTTCGGGCTGAAGGATTTCCTGACGCTTTATGCTTCGGGAGGATATACGCGCAGTTGGTCGGAAGGCCTGAACTATAGCCATATGTACGATGAATTCTATTACAGCGTGATGGCGCAAGTGCAATATAAAGACTTCTCGCTGCTCGGGCAGTTCCGGAAAGTGCAGAACAATTTCTTCGGCGAAACCATCAAGAAGAACGAAAACCAGACGGCATTCATGGCAATGTACACCCGGCGTAACCTTCAGGCGGGAATCGGTATTATGTTTCCTTTCACCAATAACTATAAAGTGGGAAAAGAAAGAATCAGCAAAGTGGCTCCTTTCCGTTCCGAGACATTCGTCAGGGAGACGGGACAGATGGTCGTGCTGCGCGTGGGTTATACATTCGAGTTCGGACGCAAGCACAAGGCAGGCAACAAGGGGCTGAACAACAGTGATACGGACAGCGGCATCATCAATATGCAGCGATAACCCATTTCCTCTGTGAAGAGGAAGCCCAACGGAGAGTGGCGGAATTATACGTTATTTTGCTTCATGTATGATTAATTACCTGACCGCCACCTCTCCTGCGGGTATCTCTGTTTAGCGGATGATGGTCACCGTACCTTCCTTCACCTTTTTCTCCTTCACCGGAGCATCGGCGGGAGCATATCCCAGGGCTGCGCAGCCATATACCTTATGGCTCTCGGGTACACCCAGCTTTGTCAAGAAAGCGCGGACATCGGGGTCGTCGCAGGTCTGCCCCAACTGGTTAATCCAGCAGGAACCGATGCCGAGGGACTTGGCTGCAAGGAAAATGTTCTCCAAGGCGCAGGCACAATCCATACCGGCCCACCACTTGTCCGGCTCATTGGAGACAATGACCAACGTGGGGGCATGATAGTAGCAACAATAAGTCTGGCTGTGTCCACGCTCCCGTGTATGGAGGTCGTCATTCTTGGCAAAGACACCTTTGATTTTATCGTTCAGCTCTTCCAGCACCTCCTTATTCTGGATGGCGGTAAAGTGCCACGTCTCCAAATGCATACCACTGGGAGCATAGGTAGCCGCCTCAAGGATAAGGTTCAAATCTTCTGCGGAAACTTGCTGTTCCGTATAGGCACGGACGCTGCGGCGTGCCTTGATGGTTTGTAATGTCTCGTTCATTTATTTATTTGAGAATTGATAGTTGATAATGCACATCAGTACGTGTTCAGTGGGGCTGTTTCACCGTTTCACCAGCCCAATCTTTACATTCAGCTTGAAGTACCAGACGCCGTTCTCGCGCTCCAAGAAGCCGTATTTATCTTTCTCTACGGCACCTTTCTCCAAACGCGTGTTCTGATAAAGGAAGTCTGCAAAGACTTGCGGACGGGATTTGTGGTAGCAGAGTATCTGCCCGTTGCCGTCCGTCAAGAAGATACCTTCGACGGCAGAGTCCGTACCGTTATAAATTTTGGCAGGACGCATGCCGAGGGCAAGCGCCAGCAAGAACTGCTTCATCTTGAACTCGTAGAAGCGGTGCTTGTTTATCAACTCGTCCTTTATCTTCAACGGATTCATCTCCTTGATGCGCTCCGTCAATTCGCTGATGCGGGTGATACCGTCCAAGTGCATCAAGCGCACCATCTCGGCAAGCATGCGAGGGAAGTGGAGGTCTATCATCAGCAAGTTGCAACGGAACACGCGGTCGGCAACGTCGGCATACTTCAGCACGCCACCCAGTCGCTCAATCATCATCATGCGTTCTGCCACTTCCGTAGGAGATTCCGGCAGGGCATTCACCTTGTTCACCATGGGCACGGCAAACTTGACACCGCTTTGCTCCAGCTTCAGATTCGCCGTGCGCCCTCCGTCCAGCAACGGATTCATCGGGGCGAGACGACAACGGACATTGAAGCCCGTCAGAGGTGCTTCGGGATGCCAGAAGGCAACGGAGAAGTCGGTACGGTCCTCCGTCTTTGCTTCCAGGTCGAAGATGTTGACAGCATCCAAAAAGGCTTCCAAACCTTCGGACACTTCCACTTCCTCGCCCGAAACGTTCTTCAACAGATGCAGAACCAACTCTGCCGCATCACCAAAGTCTTCGCGGGGGAAACACAGTTCCTCCTTCTCGCCCGGAACAAACGAACCGTCCTTCCCGGTAGTTCCGCTGACAATGCGCACTTCCTGCGCTTCGATATAGTAACGGCGCGTACCGTCATGCTCTTCCCTCTGTATCAAGGCAACGGGCCAGCGCAGAGTTTCGTCTTTTTCAGCTTTCGGTGTACCCAATGACACGGCTCCATCCGCCAGCAGGCGAAAGAAGGTGTAGAGCTCACCCAGTTCTCTTTTTGTTGCACTAAATGCCATAAATTTTCTTTTGTTTAAAGGAGGGAGTCAGCCTTTCATAAGGAGTGATGCCGTTTCCGCAAAGAAAACAGTCTGTTCCGAAGGACAAAACAACTTGTTCCGTTAAAGGAAACGAACAATTTCCCTATTAAAAGGGGCTCTTATCCCATTTGTTGTATTATTCAAACCTTAATGTTTCTACTTTCTCCAACCGTGCCCGCAACTTCGGCATCATGGACTGACGGATGCGGAGCGTCATACGGCAGTCCATATCATACGACTGTTCCAGAATTTCCGGCTCCTCCTCCTTCACTACTCGCATCACATCGTTCATGAAAGGATATTCGAAAAGGAAGGTAACCGTCTCATCCACGGTCTTTTCAATAACGGTGGCGGCAGCAATGGCTTCGGCGGCGGCGGCTTTATAGGCTACAATCAGTCCGCTCGTACCCAATTTGATGCCTCCGAAATAACGCACTACGATAATCAATATATCCGTCAATTCGTTGGAATTGATTTGTCCCAGAATCGGCTTGCCTGCCGTACCCGCTGGGTCCCCGAAGCATGAAA
>OBXZ01000393.1_pt1 | contig 47548 bp, 45 predicted proteins | sample 1538171 | NCBI WGS metagenome assembly OBXZ01 (sample SAMEA2580161, study PRJEB22360) | human gut metagenome | biome: human gut; feature: human-associated habitat; material: faeces | place: Denmark | collected 2008/2010
TCCCACCCCCACTCCCCAAACCCCTCTCTCTCCCCCAGAGAGGGGCTTTGATTTGTTGGTGAAATATCATCCTGAAAAATCCTCTATTGACTTGGTACGTTGCAATTCTGTTGCTCATCGAATGTGATTGCGCTCCACATACATCAAAAGTCAATGTTGAATCTGCACAGAGGGCATACCACAAAGCTACAGAACCGTCAATGAGCTTTCGCGGCATAACGTGCTGTGAAGGCACATTATTCCACGACTCATTGACGAACCTGTTTCTTTGCGGTATGTAAGTTCCAGAGCAACAGAAAAGTTGCAACTGTACTTTGACAATAGAATAAATTTTTCAGGAGGAAAAACCATGATGATTGAAATTACTGCTATTTCTCTTTTCAAAGGTATTGTAACCATCGAAGCAATCGATGTATCTGAAGAAAACCTGCAAAAAATGGAACGTATGAGAGATGATGGATTTGAAAAACAGGTCAACTTTGTATTTGACACACATGATCCAGAAGCACAAACATATCTGTACCAATGGTTAAAAAGACAAAGATCCACAAAAGGATGTAAAACATGGGGAACGGCACTACATGCGGTCGTTGGAACTCATGTAACTATTTCTCAAAAATATAGGAGTTGGGAATAAATCCTGACTCCTATTATTTTATAAAAATTAAATTAGAGGAGGAACTATAATGAAAGAAAAATTGGAACAAAGGGCTAAGAGATTGAATAGTATTTTGGAAAAGGATCATTCAAAAATTCGTATTATGTATTTAGAAACAGTGAAAGGAGAAGGATATACATTTTTGAATCTGGAACAAAGCACTCAAAATTTTGTGTCTCCGATTCTGTATTTAGGAGATTGGTGGAATAAAGAAGATCAGGAACTTTGTGGATTTCTAAAATCTTTTTATGAGGTGGCAATGCAAGATTTTGATCAAATAAGGTGTATTCAACAAGCTTCTCATTTGAATAAGGAGTATATTAAAAGCCATGTTTTTCCACGTTTAATGTCGGAAAATAAGAAAGAATCTGTAAAGAGGCATAATCAGCCCTATCTTACATATCAAGATATGCTAATCGGATTTGCTATAGAGTTGGATGACGAAAAGTCTATGTTGATAGATTATAATATCTGTAAACAGTTTGGAATTTCTGTAGACGAACTATATCGTTGGGCGGTTGATAATTTGGATCAAGATTTTCAACTAAAAACTATGTGCGACTTGATGAAAGGTTTTGGCATTCCAGATATTGCAAAGGATTTAAAAGAAAAAAACATTACGGTGCAGATTGAACCATGGGTTTTAACAAATCATTCCATGCAATATGGTGCAGCTTGTATTTTGAGTAAAAAAATTATGAAAAAGATAGAGCAAAAGTTAGGTGGTGAATTGGTACTACTACCGGTAAGCGTGCATGAGATGCTGATTTTCATATATAATTCAACAGTGAACTTGCAATTTTTGCTGCAAGCGGTAAAAGAAATAAATAGAACACAGGATCCTCTTGACGTTTTGTCAGATAACATTTATTTATATACTAATGGGGAAATAAGACGGTTTGTTTGAGGTCTTTGGGATACCGCATCTGCGGTATCCCATTACGCTTGAAACTTATATCAGTATAATGAATGAACCTCCTCACGGTGAGGAACTTAATACACATATGGATACTTATTAAAAAAATTATTTTTTTACAAAAAGATATCTCAAAAAGCGAAAGATTTTATGTTTTCAAGTGTCTATATAGTAAAGGGAAAATAAGTCTGACTAATAAAACGCGCTATAGACATAAGTTTAGAGCGCGTTTTATGTTTGACAAATATAAAGCAATTAACTTGCAATTTTCTTTATATTTGCATATAATAAAGTTAAGAAAGGAGTGTTAGATATGGCACATGTAGCAAATGTGAATTTTAGATTGGATTCTGATGTGAAAAAAAGCATGGAACAGGCTTGCGCTGATATGGGGATCTCTATGACTACTGCATTTACTATTTTTGCAAAAAAAGTTGCAAGAGAACGCCGCATTCCATTTGAAGTTTCTGCAGATCCGTTTTATTCGGAGAAGAATATCCGTTATTTGGAAACAATCATGCGTGATATCCAGGAAAACAAGGCTCATTTTGCAGAACACGATTTGTTAGAGGTGGATGACGAATGAGACTATTATGGGAAGACCGAGCATGGGATGACTACCTATACTGGCAGACACAGGACAAAAAAACGCTAAAAAGGATTAATGCACTAATCAAAGATATTCAGCGCAGCACTTTTGACGGCATGGGAAAACCGGAGCCACTCAAGCACAATTTGAGTGGTTGGTGGAGTCGCCGGATCGATGATACCAACCGTATTGTATATTATGAACAGGATGGAATTATCTTCATCGTATCATGCCGGGGACATTATGATTAAAAGGACGGTTTTCCGTCCTTTTAGTACTGCTCTACTCTCTTCTACACTCCATTTTTCTATCAAAAAATCTATACATCCCCATTTTATATTTTATTGATTCACTACACAAACGTCAACTTTTTATACTTATAATTATTTTTTGTCGATATTCTGTTTTCATTCATAGAACACTTAATAAATAATAGTTTTGTATGGTTTATGATTTTCAAGGAAATGGAATTTTGGTATGCGTATGAAATGTTTTTTCCATATTTTATTGTCTGTAGTCAGAGCGTTTCTTCATTTAATCCAGTCTGGTTTGATAGACGGTTTTTAAACTCTGTGTTTTAGAGATTGCTTTGCTGATCTCATTGCCGTGGAGTTTCAAAATTTTTTCATTATTTGCAGGAATGTATTAAAACAGAGGTTATAGATCCCGACTAACCCGGTTATGATGATATCTTTATAAGACTTTGGGGATTGATAGAGTTTCTTCATATTATATAAGGAAGTAAAAAGGTAATCATAGCTTTTCATAGTGCGCTTTCTTTCATTGATTCCATTATGAAATAAAAACACATTTTCATGCTGCGGATTCTGGATTATGAGGTTCTATCAGCTTCCCACCCCCACTCCCCAAACCCCTCTCTCTCCCCCAGAGAGGGGCTTTAGCTTGTTGGGACATTTTCTCCTCACCGTGAGGACATTCTGTTTTTTAGGGTAAGAAAATAAAAATACAGTAGTATGAAAAAGTATACTTTTTCATACTACTGTATTTTTACTTGAAAAATAGTTGTAAAATCTATATAATTAAAATATTACAAGTTGTATAATTAGAAAGATACATTTTACAATCAAAGGTAACGCAGAATGGGAAATTATTATGGATATAATAGAGTAAGTACAAAAGAGCAGAATTTAGACAGAGGCAGACAGACGATCCAGGACTACTGCAATCGAACCCAGATTCAATTAGAGAAAATTTATGAAGACAAACAAACAGGAAAAAATTTCGCACGACCAAGATATACAGTACTAAAAGAGGATGTACTTCGAGCAGGAGATACCTTGATTGTACCGGAATTTGATCGTATTGGACGAGCGGATGAAACTAAAAAGGAATTGGAAGATCTAAAACAAATGGGAGTCCGAGTAATTTTTCTCGATATTCCTACAACAATGGTGGATCTTAGTGTTTACAGCGATGAGATGGCCAAAACAATGATGGTTTTTATGAATGATATGCTAATTTCCTTTTATGACTTGCTTGCAAGAACGGAAGTCAAACGCCGGGAAAAAAGGCAGCGTGAAGGAATTGAAGCGATGAAAAAAGCTGGAAGATGGGAGAAATATGGACGTCCGAGACGAATGAGTAAAGAACAATTTGCTCAAGAGTATCAACGTGTTATAAACAAAGAGATTGGTTCCCTGGCTCTTATGAGGGAACTCGGTCTGTTACATGATACCTATTTTCGCTATGTACGAGAATATAAAAAAGATCATGGCATCTAATAATATAAACTGCATAGAAGTTAAAATCATATAAAAGGAGAACAAGATGGGAAAAATTAATGATCAGATCATCGAATCCTGTATCGCATTTTGTGAGGGGAAAAAGGGAAATACGATCAACAATATAAAAAATGAAACTTTTCCAGAAAATCTTCTGAAAGAAACAGAGGAAGAAAGGCTTATTAAAGATTTGAAAAGGCAGGGATACTCTAGTCGGCAGATTGCAACGGAACTAGGATGTACACAGCCAACAGTCCTCCGGCACCTCTCATATCAGAAGAAGAAGGAGACATTTTATAAAGACTGGATGTTGTTTTGGGGATATATCAAACCGATCCGGGAACAGAAGATTGAAGATCTTTTTAAGGAAGATCTTGGGGAACAAAGAATACAGACATGCAAAAAGAAAGGAATTAACACGGTAGAAAATCTGTTGGATACATTTACTCATAATAAGTTACGTGAGGCATACATTTTATCCGTAAAACTGGATAAGGAACAGAAAGAAAAAATTTTTGTCACATTGAGAAAAAGGATACATGAATTAAATAAAGCAAATTAGTTGTCAAAAACACGACAAACATGGTATAATGTATGTATTGGGTGAAACCCCAAAGAGGTTAGTTTGGAAATTGTGAGGATATGCTATCTCCTCTTTCTTTTGGCGAGTAAGAGGAGATACATATACAAAAAAGAGGAACAATAAAATGGATAACTTAACATTAATCTTAACAGACGATGAGACAAAAAAAGAAATCACTTGTGAAGTTCTGAATGTTTTTGAAATAGAAAACAGAAAGTATATTAGTCTGCTTCCAACAGAGCAAATGAAGGATCCGGGACAAATCGAAATCCAATTATATCGGTATGAGGAAGATGCAGATCAGGACAGAATTCAGATTATACCCATCATATCGGATTTAGAATATGACGAAGCAACAACGCTTTTGGAAACTTTGCTTCAATAACCTAGTAGCTGGCCCTTATTAAGTTGACATGGAAAAATTGATATGCTATGCTTAAATCAACAAATACCTTATACAAAGGTATTTCTCTTTACACAATACTTTTGATGCAGCCTGGATTTATCCAGGCTGTTTTCATAAATAACAATCACTGAAAAAACAAAAAATAAAAACCATGCAAAACCATGGTTTTTGTTTGACAAGATATGCAATAAATGATACGATTTCTATCGTAGAACAAAGCCCGCGAAAAATGTTTTGTTCTACGATAGAAAAAGGATACTGATTCTAGTGTTTGCCGACGCTAAAGATCAGCTCCTTTGTACATAACTAGAATGCAAAATCAAACAGACGAGATAAAAACGGACGCCGTCAATTTCAGCATTCTGAAAAATAGTGGAACGGATAAGATATAACGAAAGCAGATTGGAAGGGCGATCGTTTATCTTTACACGTTCTTGCTTTTGGTACTTTTTTATACACTATAAATCATATCATTTTAATTGAAACGTGTCAAGAGACACGCTGATTTTCGTATGGGAAAATTGCCATGGTATCTGCAAAAGTCGTCCGTCTGATTGGTAAGGAGGACTTTTTTTGTTACAGAAACATAACTTCCGTACATCACAAGACTACTTGAACTATATGTATGCTGATACACAGGGATGGGTTGCAAAAAGTACGAACCAATTCTACTTTGACGAACATTTTTATCAAGCTGGAATAGTTTCAGAGCAACTATCCGTAGATAATCAAAAAAATACCTATATCAGTCTTAATACGTTTTTTAAAAAGAAAAGACAAGTGGTGTGTTTAAAACGTTTAAATGCCTGTTATGTAGATATCGACTGTTATAAAATGGGGTTACGAAAAGATACTGTGCTTTATATGCTAGAACAGGACTATTTCAAACAACGGATCCCAGAACCTACACTTGTTGTTGATTCTGGAAGGGGATTATATTTGATCTGGAAACTAAAAAACGAAGATCGGAATGCTCTTCCAAGGTGGAAAAAAGTGCAGGAATATTTGATTGAAACCTGCAAGAAATTTGGGGCAGATAGTGCCTGTGCGGATGCAGCACGAATTCTTCGTATCCCATTTACAATCAATGAGAGGAACGAGGGGAAGGTAAAAATTCTCAAGTTTTACGATTACGCCTATTCGTTATATGAAATCATCAAGGAGTATGATATTCCATATACACCGTATAGAAAAAAAGAGAAAAAACGTACAACGGAAAAAATGAGGAGATGTGCATTAAGGATTGCAAAAACAAGACAGATTGAGGCCCCAGATCTGAATGACTATGAGACAACGTTTGCTTATATTAAAACCTATTATATAAAGGGAAAGTCATGTGTTACAAAACAGAAAAATTTACCTCAAGTCGATTCTTGGACAAGAGGATTACTAATTGATCGTTGCAATGATTTGGAGCGTCTGTTTTCAATGAGAAAAGGTGAGGAGTGTAAAAGAGAGATTGCTCTATTTATGTATCGGCTATGGCAAATTTTGATTACCGGGGATTACCAAGAAGCATTAGATAGAACTTTACAATTTAATCATCAGATGGACAAGCCATTTTCGGATCAGTATGTAAAGATCCGGACACGATCGGCAGAACGTATTCTGAAAAAAGGGAAAATTTATAGATACAGTAATTATCGGATTGTACAGGACTTGGAGATTACAGATCAGGAGCAGCAATATCTTTCTATACTCAAGGATTTAAGTCATTCCAATTCCTTGGTACAAGAACAAAAAAGGAAAAAGAAAGAAAGAAACCGGAAGGCTTACATAATTAGATTAAAAAGAAAAGGAGACCTAGAAAAGAAAGAAAAAATAGAGCTTCGCAGGGAAGCTCTGATTTCTATGCAGAAAAAAGGATATAGTGTAAAAGAGATTTGCCAAAAATTGCACATTAGTAAGGCAACCTATTATCGTGATATGGCTGTATTGGCTCCGGCGCCATCCGAGTATACAAATACGGATGAGCAGAAGATGTGTCAGAAAACTATCGGAATATCAAAAAAAAGTGTACAGAAGGCGTTAAGAAAATTTATTCAGAAAGTTCAGAGGAGCTCAAAAATGAAAAAATTACATATGGAAGAAGTTTCATTTTTTAAGCCTCTTTATTATAAAGGTACTCCTTTAGGAGTACTGCGTGCACCTATATGTCATTGTTATATGTTTGATACTTCCTGATTTTACTTCTTACTTCATGCGGTTTAATAGGATATCCACCTGATAGAAACAGTAAAGGACGCGTTGCGTCGCTTCGCGATAAATCCTTGACAGTTTCTATCAGGTGGATGTATTACACTCAACGCATGAATGCAGATTTGTGCAGTTTTACATGCACTAATGTATGATGAGTATTGTGGCAGGTTAAAAACTTGACAATGTATGTATTTTATGTTATAATAATAATTGTAAAGAGAAATATGAAATCAGTAGGAGGTATTGTTATGAAGGCTGTAAAAAGAATAGCTTTTGTAAATGGAAAAGGAGGATGTGGAAAAACAACATCTATTTTTCATGTAGCTGGTGTCTTGGCGAAAGCGGGAGAAAAAGTTCTTGCGATTGATTTGGACAAACAGCGAAACTTGACGTCTATTTTACTTATGAATTCGGAAAATATCCCGAAAAAAACGGTTTTGGATTTTCTGATGGGAAATGCGGAACCAGGTGAAGCCATCGCACAAGCATTATTTCAAAAAAGGGGAAATGCCAAACCTCGTTATTATGGTGTAGATTGCATGATTAGTGATATTGCATTGGAAAATGAAGCGCAACTTCATAAAGTCGATGCAGTAAAAGCTGGAAAACGATTACATCAGTTTATAGAAGAACAAGGATATACATGGGTTGTTGTGGATATGCCACCATCTAATATGGCTTTAAATAATATCTGTTTTAAGTATTTTGTAGATTATACGATTATTCCGTTTTCTTCAGATCTCTTTTCTGTCAATGGGTATGGGGATATTATGCAGGTCATGGACAGGGCAAGAAAAGAAAATCCCAAGTTAAATGTTCTTGGTGTTTTTCTGTCGAGATATATGCAACAATGTGCTGTAGACCGTTTTATCAGAGAACGGTTACTAGATTTTCAGTCTTTTATTGATATTCAGATCCCTCTTTCTGCAGATGTACGGGAATCTGTTATGTATGGAAGACCGATCAGTTTTTATAAAGAATTTTCAAAAAGCAAACGAGCTTATGAAAATCTTGTAGAGGAAATGATCGACAGAATGAGCAAATAGGGGGAAATGAAGATGGCTAAGAATTTTCAAAAAGCAGGAAGTATAAAAGTTTTTTCAGAAGTAGCGAAAGTAGAAAAGGAAAAAGCGCAGGTTATTTCGATTTTAAATATACGGTCAGAAGATTTGATTGATAATCCAAGAAACGGAGAAGATATTAGTTATACCCAAGACTTGGAAGAAAGCATTGCTCAGATCGGATTCACTGATCCGCTAGAAGTAACAGACTTTGAAATGGATCAGGGAAAATATATGATTTTGGCTGGACACAGAAGACGTATGGCAGGAACGAAAATGGGAATCGATGTTTTCCCATGCATTGTCAGACATTTTAAAAATAAGGATGAAGTACAGAACTATACTTTAATGTCCAATAGCCAGCGTGACAGTGCAAAAGATCCGTTCCTTTTTTCAAAACGATATAAAATGCATGAACAATATTTGAAAGATATTGGATTTAAGGGAAGCAAACGAGAAGAAATTGCCAAACGTTTAGGGTTGTCAATCCAGCAGGCAGACCGCTATAATACCATGAATAAAATTATTCTTCCGGTTTGGGATATGGTAAGAGCAGAGATTGTAGGAATGAGCAGTGTTCAATCAATGGCTACATATAGTCCAGATGAACAGGAAGAAATTGTAAGGATAATGCAGGAAGCCTTAAATGTAGGGAAAACATTAACTAGAGATCGCATGAAAGAGATTGTTTCTGGATATAAGAATGGAAAAAGAACATGGGGAGAAATTGAGGGGAAAGATTTTTTAGACAGAAAAGAACGAGATTCTGTAGGAGGAAAATCAGAAGTAGAGGAAAGAGTGGGAGAAAGTCAAAAAGACGAACCAGTTCCAGAAGAGAACGTAAATGTAGATTCTTATAATGCTTCAGAGAAAGAAAAGGAAGAAACGGGAGAACAGCCAGAATGGAAATCTCCTCACAGTGAGGAAATTTCAGAGAAATCATCTTCAGAAATTTCAACCAAAGTAACAGAAAACGAAACAGAAGTTTCAATTAATCAGGAGCATGGAAAAGAGTCAGCAGAAATATCAAAAGAACAGAAAAATGCAGAGAATATAAAAAAATTGTTAGTAAAAATGGATTCTGCCTTTTCAGATGTTTACGAGTTTAAAAACTATGATGAAGCGAGAAAAACATTATTGGGTATGGCTCAGATTTGTAATATGATGTTTGATGAAATGTCTAATATTAGTATAAATTATAAGATGGACGATGTGTTTTTTGCTCTGATAAAAAAATTTATGGACGAATTGAAAAATTATAAACATTAGTTGTTTACAATATTCCGGTCATTTTACCAGATGGCCGGAATATTGTAAATAGTTGCAGGGAATAGGATGAAGAGAGGAAATGGATATGGAAGAAAAAAAAGCAAATATCGAAATCAAATCCTGCTTTTTATCAATAACGATTGATAAAACAATGAAAGAAAATTTTAATGACTTATGTAGAAAAAATGGATTGGATTTCAGTTATGCAAATGCTCTTTTTATTAAGCAATGCCTTAAAATAGATGATATTCCTTTTGAAAGCGATCAGATTAATAATAAGAAAGGAAAACATAAAAAAGATCCCGTTCGATGTTCTATTAGAATTAGTCCAGAGGAAAGAAATGCATTCAAATATCTTTGTAAGAAAAAAAATGTGAAAATGATCGACAGTTTGAAGATATTTATGGGGACGGCTATTCAAAATAAAAAATTTCCATTTTCTAATTAATAAAGGGTGTTATAGTATCAATCATGTTAAAGAAAAATGTGAGATTTGATCATATTCAGATCTCATATTTTTCTTTTTTAATTATTTATTACCTATTACCATTATGTGACAATTAATGTTAAAAATGTATCAAATTGACATAAACCATGTTAGACTTTGCCTTTTCTATGCGTTTATGCGATAATAAATGTGATTTTACCAAGGTACAAAATGGGAAGTATAACGCAGAGTGATAGACAGGAGGAAAAAATAATTTAAGGCTTAAAGGTAAAGCGAGGTTAAGGAATATGAAAGACAAATATTTAGCATTGCGAATAGAAGAATCTTTGTATGAGGAGTTTCAAAATGTTTGCTACAAGTTGGGAATCAAACATACGACAGCAATAAACTTATTTATTAATAAATGTATTGAATTGGATAATTTACCGTTTTCACTATCTGAAACAATACAATCACCCTTTAAAATAAAACAAAATGACAAAATAAAGAGAGTATCGATTCTAGTAAAGGGAGAGGAGAGATATCAAAAATTCACGGAAATTTGTAGTAGAATTGGAATTAAAAATGCAAGAGCTGCACGTATTTTTATACTACGTTGTATTGATAAAGGAAGTCTTCCTTTTGATGTAAATTAAATCGTAATATAAAAGAAATAACTCTGCAGAATACCACCCAAAAAAAAGGATGCCAACAGGCATCTCTTTTTTTGTGCTAAACAATACTAAAACAGAGACAAAAAACAAAAGTAATAGTGATAAACAATGATTTTTTTGGACAAAATATTGACAAAATATGTCTAAAAAGAGTAGAATAAAAGTGTAGCAAAGAGATTAAATTTCTCAAGCTAACCTCAAAAACCTTTATAAGTCGAAAATCTCAGAATCCGTACAATGATAGCAAGGCTGTTTTCGTTGTGCGGATTTTGAGCATAAGAAAGAGAGGAGGGAAAGAGGAGGAAATTGAGTAAAGGAGAGGTAAATTTAAGAAAAAAGGAGGCAAAGGAATGCAAAGGACCAAAAGAGCATTGTCTATTTTACTTGCAATCGCGTTGTTGCTACCGACTATTTTGCAAAGTAACTTTGTATATGCTGCAGAAAAAAGCACTGTTATAGCTGATTTTGCCGATTTAGATGAACCGACGATTACAGTGAATAAAAAAAGTGAATTAGATGACGTGCTCAATAAGTTACCAAAAAAGGTAAAAGCAACTTTTGATGATGGATCAGAGCGTTATATCAAAGCATCCTGGGAATGTGTGGATGATTACGAAAACACAGAATATGACCTCTACACGTTTAATTTAGTGTTACCGGACGGCTATACTATGGCATCAGAAAATGTTGAAATTCCTTATATCGATGTAGAGATATCTTCCAGAAAAACGGATAAAGATACTCGCATTTTGTATCCAGAAAATAATGGATCGAATTTAACCATCGACAAAAAGTTTGGATGTACGCAAGATGTCGGTGCATATTTGCAAAAAATGTACGATACAGATCCGGATTACTACTTAGGTACGCCATATTATGACAGTGTTTTTAAAGAGCCATATACAGATTGGCTACTGGCCAATGGGGCTACTGCAGATAAAAAATCAGGTCACATGAACTGTACTGGTTTTGTTGCAGATGTGATACGGAAATGTGGAGGAAATCTAAATCTGTGTACGAATCGTTTGCCTGGATGGTATGCAAATGCATCAAACTGGAATGACTTTGCAAATGGAGCTTATAAAAAGTCAGATGGAACCTGGGATCAAGACATGTCAAAAGCTTGTAAAACATATCGGTTTGATACGATCGATGCAGCACTCAAATCAGGTGTTTTGGAAAAAGGAGATATTATATTTTTTGAACCTAAAAATTGGAGCACACCGGAGGCAGATTGCCATATTGGATTTTTCTTTGGAGATACATCAAATGAAAATAAATTTTGGCATTCTGCGACACATCCAAAATCAGGAAATCAGATATCAGAAATTACACCAAAAGTGACATCATATCTTTATGTATTTAAAACTTATCATAGTTCAAAGACTGGAGGTCTCTCTATTCAAAAACAATCTGCAGATACAAGTATCTCAGACCAATATAATAATGGGTACTATTCTTTGAAAGGTGCAAAGTATGGTGTATATTCGGATAGCACATGCAAAACATTAGTTACAACAATTACGACCAATGCATCTGGTTATGCTGCTACAAAAGATAATGAGTTAAAAGAGGGAATCTATTATGTAAAAGAAATTGAAGCATCTGTAGGATATGAGTTGGACAAGACAGTATATACGTTTGACGTAGAAGGTGGAAAAGTAGCATCAAAAAATAAACAGACATCATCAGAACCACCTAAGACGGCTAAAATTGAACTGCAGAAGAAATCCGGAGATCCAGAAGTGACAGAAGGTAATGAAAATTACAGTCTAAAAGATGCAGAATATACGGTTTATAGAGATAAAGATTGTACAGAAGTAGTTGGAGTAATCAAAACAAATGAGAATGGATATGGAGCCTTAATCGGTCTGCCACTTGGAATCTATTTTGTCAAAGAAACAAAGGCATCCCCAGGATATGCACTAGATACCAAAGTATATACAGCAAATGTTTCTAGTGGCTCTACAGCAGAGATCAGTACGAAAGTAACATCGACAGAGATTCCATTGTTAGACCCGGTTACTATTATTCTAAAAAAAGTGGATTCTGAAACTGGAAATAACAATCCTCAAGGGAATGGATCCTTAAAAGATGCACAGTTTCTTGTAAAATATTACAACGTCATTATGGATACGGATCCGGAAAAGAGTGGTTACAAAGCGGAAAGATCCTGGGTATTTAAGACAGATAAGGATGGCTTTTTAGCATTTGATAAGGATTACTTTGTATCTGGAGATGAACTCTATTTAGATTCTACCGGATTACCATCACTTCCGTTTGGTACGTTGACGTTCCAGGAAATTAAAGCACCACAGGGATATTTACTGAATCCAGAAATTATTGTTTCAAAGATTAATAAAACAGCATCTTATCAACCGATTTACCATGAGCCAACAGTTAAGGAAAATATACTGAAACTGAATCTGAAGAAGATTCAGGATGGAACATCCAAAGTAATTGGGGGTGCTGTCTTTGAACATACCAATCCGGATGGAACAACAGAAAAGCTTACAACAGATAAAAATGGAAATATAACGATCAAGGGACTGCAGTGGGGAAATCATACAATTCGGGAAATTTCGGCTCCGGATGGGTATGTGGTTAATACAAGTGTAATCAAATTTAAGGTATCTGAAACAAATGAAATTACATTTGAGGATCAGAATATCGAGGAAACAGAAACCAATGGCGAGATTTCTATGGAAGTCAATAAGGAAGGAAATATTGATATTACTGTAGAGAATAAGGTAGCACCATTCACCGTACAGATTCACAAAGTGAATAACAAAAATAAGGTACTGGAGGGTGCAGAATTCACTTTGTATTCTGACAAAGACTGCAAACATGAGGTTGCGAAAGAAGTATCAGATTCTAAAGGATCTTTAGAGTTTGAAAACCTTACGGTAGGACAAGAGTATTATCTGAAAGAAACGAAAGCACCAAAGGGATATAGGCTTCCAGTAAATGCAGATGGATCAGATATTGTTTATAAAATTAAGGTAGAAAGTACACCTGTAGATAATGTTTTTAACTTTTATGTAAATGATAAAGTATATACTAATGGATCCACTGGGAATATTACGGTAGACAGTGCAGATCGTCTTGGATCCATTACGATTGTAAATAATACAGGAGCAAAGCTGCCAAATACAGGATCCAACAAGACGATTCTCTTTTATGGTGCAGGATCCGCATTGATGGTTTTAGCAGCAATGATATCCAGAAAAAGAAGAATTTAAAAATGTCCTCACCGTGAGGAGTGAGGGGAAAGGAAGAGTATATGAAATTAAGAAATAAACTTGTAAAAGTTTTATTTGTAGCAGCACTTGCCACTGGTACAGTAACAATGACAGCACAAACCGTTTTACATCCTATGAATGTACAGGCTGCAGATGTAGAAACGACGGATGTTGGTGATATGAATGTCAATAACGGCACAGTAAATTTTGGACAGGGAACGGCATCCATTACAATTAAAGGAAATGAAGGACAATCTTTGGTTGGAAAGAGATTTGAAGTGTTCCGCTTGTTTAATGCAGAAAATTCTCAAGGGGGAGAATCCATTAATTATACTTGGAATGAAAATTATAAGCTTGCACTTCAGACCGTTGTGGCAAAGGCGCTGAATCAGTCTGGATCAACAGAACTGCAGCCGGCAGATGTAACAGAATATATGGTTATCGATTATATCCAGTCTTTGAATTCAAACCCGGTAGAGGGAACACAGGCACCGCAGGAACTGGAGGGATCCTACAGTGCATTCCGCTATTTTGTCGAAGATGTCCGGGATGAAATCAAAGCAGAAAAGAAAAATGGGGATATGATCTATATCAATGCTACAAAAGCAGACAATTCCATTACACTTGCCGGACTCCAGTATGGTTATTATATCATCGATGAGGTTTCTGAGCACGATGAAAATGATGATCAGTGGTATGCAAGCTCTCTTTGTATGGTCGACACGGCAAACCCAAATGCAGAGATTAATATCAAATCGGATTATCCGGAAATTATCAAGAAGATTCAGGAAGATGATGGAAATGTCGGTTGGAATGATATTGCGGATTATGAGATCGGACAAACGGTGCCATATAAATATGAATCTACTATTCCAAATATGAACGGATATGATACATACTATTATGCTTGGCATGATAAAATGGATGAGGCGTTGACATTTAACGATAATAAAGATCACATCAGCATTGTTATCCGGGATACAGATGGAAACGAATACAAGTTGCAGAATTCCGAGTACAATGTCATTACAAATCCAGGAGACGGAGAAACATTTAAGATTGAGGTTCAAGACATTAAAAAGATTGTAGACAAGCATTTCAATGAGATGAATGATAAGAATGAAAATGTATACGATCAGACAGTAACCTTAACATACGAAGCTACTTTAAATGATAAGGCTGCAGATGATACCGGACGTCCTGGCTTTGAAAACGATGTACGTCTTGAATTTAGCAACGATGCAGACAGCGAGGGAACTGGAGATACTGGATTTACGCCATGGGATACTGTCGTATGCTTCACATTCAAAATCGATGGTCTCAAAGTTAATGACCACAATGTAAAGTTGGAAGGAGCTAAATTCCGGCTGTATTCTGATAAAGATTGCAAAAACGAAGTTTATGTAAAAGAAAATCCGAGTGGTGGCTATAACGTTATTAACAGAGATGCTGTTGGGGGAGACGACCATACTGGTGGAACAAAGCCAGAGGATGCGGTAGAAATGGTATCGGATAAAGATGGTGTATTTACAATCTACGGCTTGGATCAGGGAACATATTATCTAAAGGAAACAGATGCACCAGATGGCTATCGTCCATTACTTGATCCAATCGTATTGACACTTACACCGACTTACACCGACAGCCGGAATGATTATGTAAAAGGTGATGGTGCAACAGATAAAACCTTAAAAGAACTGGATGCAACGGCTCATATTAAGTCATTTTATGATGGAGCATATACAGAAGATGACGTGGATTTAGTTACTGATGTGGAAGATGGATCTGCAGATATTCAGATAGTAAACCAGGTTGGAATGAAGCTTCCAGTAACTGGATCCAGTGCAACACTAATTATCCTTGGTGCAGGCGTTGCTCTTATGACCGGAGCTGCCGTTGCTTCAAAGAAAATGAAGAAAACACCGGAAGAAAAGTAAAAGGATGTTATGAAAAGTGAAAGGTAGTATTTTAAAGAAAATATTTTTTTTAATAGGATTTTTGCTTTGCTGTTATCCGTTGGCAAGCAGCATTATAACTAACCAGTATCAGAAAGAGGCAATCTCTACTTTTCAAAAGTCTATTTCTGATCAGAGCGACTCGGATTTGAAAAAGGAAAAACAACAAGCAGAGGAATATAATAACATGCTTTTTCAATCCAACGGTGCTTTTGTAGATAATATGGAAAAGGGGATTTTAAGTTATGATAGTTATAATTCACTATTGAATACGGGGACAGGAATTATGGGAAGCATTGAAATTCCTAAAATCAGCGTAAATTTGCCGATTTATCATGGGACCGACGATGATGTATTATCAAATGGAATTGGTCATTTGCAGGGATCTTCGCTTCCAGTAGGAGGAGAAAATACTCGTTGTGTCCTGACAGGCCATCGTGGATTGCCAAACGCGAAACTATTTACACGATTGGATGAAATAGAAAAAGGTGATCTGTTTTATTTAAACGTTTGTGGAGAAACTTTAGCTTATAAAGTGTATCAGATACAGACAGTAGAGCCTGATGATATAGATACGCTAAAGATTGAAGAAGGAAAAGACCTTGTGTCCCTGATTACCTGTACCCCATATGGTATTAATACGCATAGATTAGTGGTAACTGGAGAACGGATACCATACAGCGAAAACACTTATAATTCCATTAAGCCCCAATTTTATTCCTGGAGGGAAATTATTTTCGCAATATTACCTTTCCTTGTCATAGTGATTATGCTGATACATTTTATTGCAGGGAGGTGTAAAAATGCAAAAAAAAAGAAGCTTCCGTAAACAGACGCTTTTATTAGCTGCTTTTTTGTGTACCATCCTTTTTGCGGCGCGGTCACAAGTATCTGTCAATGCTAGTGATATATCGGATGACAGTACATTAGTTACTACTGAAGTCTTAAAGGAAGCACAAGTCGATACAGAACAGATGGGAAAGATAGGAAGTATTACCATCAAACTGACAGATGGAGCAGAAGGAACCTCAAAAGAAGGCGTGGAATTCTCTTATACAAGAATAGCAGATATTAAGAATGGAGAATATGTGCTTCTGGACGATACAGTGGATGTAAATCTGAATACGATTGAAACCGCAGATGAGTTAGAACAGGCCGCAACCGCATTAAGTAATACAGTGACTGCATTGGATGGGGTTGCAACGACAAATGGAACTGGAAAAGCAGTGATTGAAAACCTCGAAGCAGGAGTCTATCTTTTAAAAGCGGAAAACAATGCGAATTATGAAACAATCACACCGACATTAATCGCTATTCCTACATGGGATGAATCCAAAGGTGACATGCTTTATGATGTTACAGTCATTCCAAAGCATACACCAGTTCCGGTTGATGAGACAATAACACCGGGAGGTTCGGTTGCTCCTCAGACGAATGTTGAAAACCGTACCGGTGTATATTTTCTTATAGCTATGTTACTGATTGTACTTGCGGCAATTTCATTGCTTGTAGCAAGGAAATTTAAGAAAGTCGGAAAATAGAATGCGAAGATTTTTTAATGTGATTTCTCTCTTATTGGTCTTGGGGGCAGTAATATTTTTATGGCTTGCATATCAGTCGCATCTACCGTTTGATAAAGCAAAAGGAGAAAACCGAGCATTAAAAGAAGTGGCGATACAATCCCAGAACAATCAGGAAGATCCGATGGAGCGAAACATTAATTTTTCTGCATTAAAGAAAATCAATCCGGATATTATCGGGTGGATCTATATTCCGAATACGAGTATTGATTATCCGGTACTGAAAGGGGATCAGTATTTGTACAGAAACTTTAAAGGTGGAAAAAGCCGGACCGGATCGCTTTTTACATTTACAGATACGAGTGAAGACTTTTCAGAAATACACACATGCATTTTCGGGCATAACATGAATGTCAATCAAATGTTTGGAGAATTGAAAGAATACCGCAATATGGATTTTGCTCAATCCCATTCTTTCGTTTATCTCTATACACCAATGAAGACATGCTGCTATGAGGTGTTTTCTGTTTTTGATTGTTGGAAAACCGATCCGGTGTTTAATTGTCATCAGGATAAAAACAGTGATTCCTATAAACAGCTTGTACAAGACATGATTTCCTCTTCAGTTTTTATAATGAATATGAAAAAAGCAGAACTGATATGGGAAAAACAAACCCTGACGTTAGCAACATGCAGTAATTACACTAGAACAGCAAAAAGGTTTACGGTAAATGCAGTAGAAATAAAAACGGTATATCACAATTTTCGATAAGTCCTCACCGTGAGGAGATAGTAAGGCAGCACGACTGCCTTACTATTTTTTTGGAATACATGAGGAATATAAAAAGTAAGAAAATGAACAAAACAATGAAAAAAACTTGACAAAGTATGTATTTTTGAGTATGGTAATTATGAAAAAAGATAATAGGAATTAGAAAAGGGGGAAAGTTGATTTTCGGCACAAAAGAGAATATAATTTAATTAGTTTGTAATCGAAAAATTTGTAAAAATGGAGGAAAGTAGAATGAAAAAGAAGCTTGTCTTGGCACTGATTGCATCTGTAGTTATGGCACAGAGTGGGATTACATATACAGCCCATGCAATGCAGGAATATCCTTATTATGACATGACAGATGATAATGCTGCATATATTGAAACGGTTTTAAATGCAGGAATTATGAGTGCGAAGAATTCTGAAGATTTTGGTACTGAAGATAAGATGACACGTTTTGATGTCCTTGATGCATTATACCGTCTGGAAGGGACGCCAGCTATTATCAAAGATGTGACTTTTGAAGATGCAAAAGGGCATAAAGAAGTTGCCTTTGCGGAAAAGGCAGAACTATTCAACGGGCTTCCAGAAACGTTTTTTGCTGATCAGAAGATCAGTGGGGATACGGAACTTACTAAGGAAGAGTTTGCTGTGATTTTATATAATTTTGCAAATTATGATAAAATTCTAAAGATGGATACGAATGCTGTGCGACTGATTAATTATCTTTCTGTATTTGCAGATAGCGGAGAAGTTGATGAATGGGCCAAAACAGCCGTAAAATGGAATTTAGGATATGAATTCCTGAAAAGCGTTGATAATTCTGAGTATTTAAAGATTAATGAGACGATTACTAAAGGAGAAGTTGCAGAAGCGCTTGCTAAATACATGGGAGAAGTAGAAAAAGTGAAGGAATCTTCCCGGACTACAGGAAGTAATAGTTTTCAGACCAGTGCAACGACTCAAAATACAAGCAAGGAATCTGGAACGGAAAGTATTGTACAGAATAAAGAAAATAAACATAATTCCGTAGCAGAGACTACACCGGAGGATGAGTCAAAAGAGGAAAGTGCTGGAACTTCAGAAAATCAGCCTACAATTCCAGAACAAGGGGAAGATGCAGGAGAGACTACACATACACATCACTGGCTACCAATATATGAAATGATTTTAGTGGATCGTCAAGAAGGATATTTCCAGCATAAAGAGGTGTCACCAGAAGAAGGTCACTATGAAAAAGTGGAGGTATCACCGGAAGAGGGGCATTACGAGAAAGTGGAGATATCACCGGAAGAAGGCCATTACGAGAAGGTGGAGGTATCACCGGAAGAAGGCCACTATGAAAATAAATTGGTTGAAGAGGCTTGGACAGAAACGATTGAGCATCCAGCAGAAACAGAAAAGAAATGGGTGGTAGATCAAGAAGCCTGGACAGAAACAGTGAACCATCCGGAAAAAGGTCACTATGAGACTGTAGTAGTGAAGCCAGCTTGGACTGAGACTATTAATCACCCAGAAAAAGGCCATTATGAAGAAACGCCTATTTATGAAATGCAGATTCGTCATATTTGTACTTATTGTAATCAGGACTGTACAGGAAATGAAACCGCTCACGCAAAGCAACATGCACTGGCTGGAGAACCAAATGGATGGTATGATAAACAGGTACAGGTGCAGGTTGGAACAGAAGAGAAATGGGTAGTAGATCAGGAGGCTTGGACAGAAACGATTAAGCATCCAGCAGAAACAGAAAAGAAATGGGTGGTAGATCAAGAAGCTTGGACAGAAACAGTGAACCATCCGGAAAAAGGTCACTATGAGACTGTAGTGGTGAAACCAGGCTGGACAGAGGAAATCAAACATCCAGCACGTTACGAGAAAGTATGGATAGTAGATAAAGAAGCAGTCTATGAAAATCAGTGGATCGTGGATAAAGAGGCAGTCTATGAAAATCAGTGGATCGTGGATAAAGAAGCAGTCTATGAAAATCAGTGGATCGTGGATAAAGAGGCAGTCTATGAAAATCAGTGGATCGTAGACAAAGAAGCGGTTTATGATACTGTATGGGTAGATCCGGTTGAAGAACACGAAGAAAATACATTAGTCGGATTTGAATGTTCAGAATGTGGAGAAGAGGTTGGAGGACCAAGGTTTGTAATATAAGTTGGTTCTATCAGCTTCCCACTCATTCCATGAAGCAATCGGAAAAGACTACATCATAAAACCCGACATGCATAAATAGGCACGCTGGAGCCATTGCGGGGCGTTCGATTCGTCCCGGTGCTTTTTATATCCCAGCCCACAGGGATAAGGGGAGAAAAAGAAAGTTTTTAACGATGCGATCGAAAACTTCAAATTTTAGGCAGGCTCTCTCCTGCCTTTTCCCGTACGCTGGTGTCTTTTGTCCGGTTCATTTCCGGTGGGACGGTTTCCCAAGTGCTTATTTGCCGATTTAAGGCGTTTTATATCATTTATGGGTAAAGTATAGGCTTGCGATATGAAAAGGCTAATTTGAGCTGATACGAAAACTACAGGCGCATAATCTCGCACTATATCCGCCCGAATCATTTCAAGAAATGGTCAGAAAAAGGACGTCAGAACGAATAAGAGTTTATGTTGTATGTAATCGGTCGAAATATTCTAAAATACCATCGGTTCTTACACGGGGAAATCAAGAAATACGAAGGAAAAAAGGAGCAGAAAACCGCCTAGCTGGTGGAATTTCCCTGAAAATCCAAACAAAGATACAGCATAAGAAAGAAATGGTAAATGTTTTGAAAATAAGAGAAATAGGAATACTTGATTTTGCTAGGAACATATGTTATATTTGCAGTAGGCAAAAAAGATGTGAATGCTCATAGCGAGCAGCGAAAAGCCCCGGAGGTCGCAACTCCGGGGCTTTTCTAGTCCGTTTTGGGTGGGTGGATTAAACCCAAGGCTGGCTACCAGCTATCATCTCCGTCCAACCATTTGCATATGTAATAGGCAATTACACTAGCCAAAACAGAGAGTAAAAAAGATGTGAATGTGCTCATAGCGATCACCTCCTTCCTCTACCTGTCTGGAGGTGGTAGCATTGTCAATTATAGCATAGGGAGACGGACAAGAACAAGAAAAACAGGGTTAGTCAGATAATAGGGGATCTGAAGAATCTGATATTAATAGGAAATGGAGAAACAAAAGGAGCAGAGACTTGAGCAATTACGAAGCAAGTTAAAATATCTTTTAAAAGAATTTCAAAAACGGAAAAACTACCTGAAGAACAAAATTCTTCGGGTAATTTTTTTGAAAATTTAGTATTAAGATTCAATGAAAAACTTGACAAACAATGATAAAACAAAGACAAAATCTTGACATATAATACACAAAAGAGGATAATAAAGTAAAAAAGAACGGATCGGAGAGGAGGAAAATTATGTATTCCAAGGAACCACGACTGGTAAAGTTCTACAAGAATATTAATGCGGTACACACGGAAAAAGTATTTTATGGATTTCTTAGTGAAAGACATAAAATTAGTGAAAATGAATTTGAATATGATTCATGGAGTGCAAGATTTATTGGAAAGGCGAGAGAGAAGGCAGAAGAATTAAAGGATGGTATGTTAATTGAACTTGAATCTTGGAATTGCAGGAACCGATACGATAAAGAAAGTAAAAAAAACACGGCTTATATCCTGATTTATGACTTTGAAAAGTATTAATTTTTATTACAAAAATTAAGGCTGATATTTTAATTATAGAAATATCGGCCTTAACAAACTATAGAGGGATAAATATGTATACAGAAATAGAAATGAAAGAAATTGAAAGGGAGATACAAAAAGAACTTCTCAATGAGGAAAATTGGAAAGTATGGAAAAGTGCTGGTGAGATATTAAAGAATTCTACTGAGAAGACAGAGATGCCACTATCTGATTTGGATGAACTTTTACAAGAATTTTTCCAAATGATAGAAGAAAAAAGGATTCAAGACAAAATAATGCCAATACAGCTCCATTGGTTTGAAGAATAAGTAATCGATTAAGGAGGGAAAAGAAGTGCTATGTTTTCTTTTAACAGTTGTTATGATGTATCTGGCATTTTATGCTTTTCAGAATGGAAAAATTTTATATAAAATCCGTTCACAGACACTTATAACAAGTGTTCCTGGAGTTATATGTGGTGTATACGGACGACAAAAAAATCGTATTTTTGGAATGTCACAGTACTTTATTTATAAAGTCGTTAAAGATGGAGAAGAAAGGATCCTACATGGAAGAATACGCTACTTCTGTTCGGAATCGGAAGTGCCAGTAGGAAAAGAAGTATCGATTCTGTGTGATGATAAGGAAAATCTGTTATGTTGCCAAGAGGAAGAAAGATATATAAAAAGCGAAACGATAAAGAGCATCCCAATGATAGTAATTACTCTTATAATAATCATAGGTTTGCTAATACACTAATTTCTATTTTTGGAAGTTACAAAAGAGCAATAATAGCAACATGCACTATTTTTATTTGTATTTTACTATTTCGATCTCATGTGATAGGAAGAGAAATTATCAGTGGATCATCTATGGAGGACACATTGTTTGATGGGGATATATGTTGGAGTCAAAAAATTTTTTGGGAGAAAAATTTGCAAAGATATGATATAGTAATCGCAAAATTGAGACATAAAATGGTTGTAAAACGTATTATAGGTATGCCAGGAGACCATATCGAAATTCGGAATAATGAAGTTTACATAAACGGGAAGAAGATAAATAAAAAATACAGAAAAGAAACGGAATTTGCCGGTAAAGGACGATCTATTATTTTGAAAAAGGATGAGTACTTCCTTATAGGAGATAATCGAAGAATTAGTTATGATAGCAGAAATTACGGGAGTGTAAAAAAAGAAGAAATAAAAGGAATTCTAAGATTTAGAATCTATCCTTTTAACAGGATAGGACCAATTAACAAATAGGATTTTCATAAGAGGTAGAAGATGTTTGAATTTTTTAAAGATATATACTATGAGGCGTATGGGGTAGACAGCAAGGCTATAGAGAATGAAAAAAAAACAAAAAAATGGAAAAAGAGTGAAGAAAAAATTATTTTTTCTTTATCACAAAAGATGAGTATCTTATTGCTGGGAATTTTATATCTAGTACTTCTTTTGCTTAATACAATCATATTTGGTATCAAAGGAACTGGATCTTTAATAACACATATTTTATTATCAATTTTAGATATTGCTGCATGTACCTGCTTAATGATTAGGACAAAAAAAAACGGAAACAGCAGCTCTAATATTAATGATCTTATTGGTTCCTGTTTATATGTAACAAGTGTTTTGATTTGAAAGGATGAAAGGAGAGGGAAATGAGGACGAAGGGAAAAGGAGAAAAAAGTAAATTTTACGATAATCAAATTGTAATGAAAGAAGAAAAGTTACCAAAAAAATATGATCATAAATATCAAAATCCTATTTTAAAGGAATTAAAAAATTTGGTCTTTTATGTTCAATATTTTTTGGGAATTATTTTAAAAGGTGTTTTAACTTTTTTAGCAATAGCCTTAAAAATTCTTATGTTTATAAATGGAATTTTTGTTGTTTATTTTGGATGGAAAGTATTTGTGATAGGTGGAGAAAGATATTCGAGGAATTTTGATATATTCATAAAAGTATTAATTACGGAAATTGCATTCTTTCTGCTACTGAAAATTATAAAAATTGGAAAAAAAGTTTTCTGTGAAAAAAAAGGTGGTAATTTTTCCCCCAATTTGCACAACTGAGGTATGGATTGACTTGATTGTAGCAAGCAGGGGAATAATCATGCCACTTGTGGCAGATTATTCCGCTTGTTAGTCACTACGTTGGGGCTGTGCCCCCTAAAACCCCCCAATCTATCATATGATACATACACCACAAAATAAAAACTCCTCACCGTGAGGAAATTTATTACAAATGACAAGGAGAAAACAAATGGGAAGTATTACAACGGCATTTTATTATGTGATATTATGGGGAATTTTGTATGGAATAGCAAAGATTCTTTCGGAATATTGGGAACGGAAATGGGTTAGAGGAATTTCATTATCTAGTATAGTTATCATCTTATTTTTATTGCTTTAGAGGATGAATAATGAAGAGGATTAGTTATCTGAAAGATTTACTAGATATTTTATGGTGGAAAGTTTAGGGTGTAATCCTGGAGGATAGGGTATTTATGGGAAATAGGATGAGAACAAAGATGTTTCAGATTCGTTTGCTGGAAGAAGAAAAAGAAATATTAAAACAGAAAGCCTATGAACTAAAAGTGACACAAACACAATATCTTAGAGATTTAATAGTATTTGGGAGTGAATATAAACATTCTGATCAGGAGAAGCAGAACATTGTAAAACAATGGATTGAGGAATTGAATAGAATAGGAAACAATATTAATCAAATTGCCTATAATGCAAACTCAAAGAAAAGTACAAATGGCGAAGAGTGCGTAAAGCTTACAGAGCAAATTCAGGAGCTATTAAAATTGATTGCTAATATGGAAAAACAAAGTACGAATAGGAAGGATTAGAGATGGCAATAACCCATATACATCCAATTACCAAGACCGTAGAGATATCAATGAAATATTGTATGAAAGATAAAAGGGAGATTTTAAGTGAAAATAAAAAAGATGATATAAAAGATGTTATATCTTATGCCACAAAAGATAAAACTGGAGAAACAATTTTTTTTACTTTAACCTCAACGCAAAATTGTGAAATCCCCAATGATCCCATAAGATCTTTTCAAGAAAATATAAAAAGAAACAGAGGAAAATTAAGAAGAGAAAATCCGAGAACCAAAAGTGGAAGAGAAGTTCTGGCATGGCATCTATGGCAGAGCTTTGAAACTGTAATTGATCCTCGAATGGCGAACGAAATAGGATGTAGATTGGCAAAAGAAGTTTTTTCCAATTATCCTGCTATAATATCCACTCATACTAATACGGAACACACACACAATCATGTTGTAATATGTGCATGGGATTTAGATGGCCGAAAATGGAATGATTGTCATGAAACAAAGCGATTAATCCGAAGAGTATCTGATCAGTTGTGTAAAGAGTATGGTTTGGCGGTTTTGGAAAAAACGCAGGATATGCATCTGAAAAAATATAGAGACAAAAATGGGAAGATCCATTATTTTGAAGCTACGGATAGGAAAATTCAAAAGATCAAAGAAAGGAAAACAAATTTTGATGTTAATAATTATAGAAACACAACAGCATATGAAAAATATGAAGAAAAGCGACTTACTAACATAGAAGTTGTAAGAAATGATATTGACAGATTGTTACCTATTGTAAAGGATTATGAAGAATTGTTAAATAAGTTACGTGAACTCCAGTATGTTATTAAAGATAAAAGATCAGATGGATCCTGGAGAAAATATGTAACTTTTATCCCTCCTACTGCAGAGAGAGGAGTTCGGGATTCATCTTTGGATAAAGATGGATTTTATTGCAGAACTAATTTGGAGAGTTATCTGTTGAAGGCATATAAAGAGAAGAAAAAAGAAGCATTGGATAACGGGAAAAATTATGTGTATCATCAGGAGTATAAATTTGGAACAACAAATATCAATGAAGTCGATTTTGATTATCGTTTAGATAGAGATGGATTATTGAAAAAAAGGTCCGAACCAGAAAAAGACTTGATTAAGGTCATCAAAGATCAATATATTCGTCTGCATGTTTATTCTAAGGGTAAGAGTAGCATTCCGTTAAAAATGGAAACACAGAATAAGATGATCCAAAGAATTCAGGATGGATTTCGAAACTTGGAATTTCTGGAGGAAAAGGAGATTTTAAGTATTGATCAACTAAAAAAAGAAAGTAATGGTATTAAGCAAAATTATCGTAGCTGCATGATAAAACTGAATGAATTAGTGCAAAAGATAAATCAATTAGAAAATTTGAGAAAAATTCCGGAAAAAATCCAAACCTTGCAAAAACATATAGAAGAACATGCCGCTGATGAAGTATATCAAAAAACAGAAATGGATATTGATATTGGATTGCTGAGAAACTATAAAGCTATGTTAGAAGAGTTTGATATGAAGAACTCTGGAGGCAACCAGAACCTAGAACAGGGTATTTTGATCTTACAAGAAAAAATTAAGAAGTTATTTTTGCTGAGGGATTATTACGAAGTGGAGATAAAACGTTATGAAGCATGTCAAAAAATATTTCAGGATATCGACAGAGAAAAGGGCAATGATAGAAGGAAAAGATAAAATTTTTTTTGTAAGGTATATTGCATTACTAATATAGCAATAGAGTTAAGGAAGAAAGGAGGAATCTTATGTCGGATTTCGGAACAGATACAGGAAATGCATCTGTCATAGTTATATCCAAGGTCATGGAGGCTATGATGCGGTTAATGGAGAAGGTTTATCAAACATGGAAAGAAGCGCCTGATCGGAAGCTGAAATCGCAGCAAATTAGGGATTTAAAAAACAAAAGAAATATTGAAAAGGCACGTGAGAATCTGAGTGGAAAAGCGGGGTATATACGTTTACAACTATTAAAAAAAGCTAATGTCCCATTGCGAAGTTTCAGCATTGAGGTATCTCCAAAAGATATGCAGTCATTTTCAGAATTATGCAGAAGAGAGGATGTGGTATTTTCTGGAATTGCACGTAAAAGTACAGATACAGAAAAAAAAGAATATAAGCTCATATGTAAAGAGGAAGATCTTGGGAAGATAGAGGAAATTGTAAAGAGGTTAAACTACGAAAAACAAATAGAAACGATCGAAAATCGTATAGCTGCTATTCGCAATAAGAATGAATTAACAGAACAAGATCAAATAGATATCAACTATTTAGAGAACGAAAAAGAGAAAATTAAAGTGCATATTTGTGAAGAAATGAATCGATTAACTAAGGAAAAATTAGTAGAAAAGGCGTTTTCAAATGAAATGAATAACCCTGCACTAGAAAAGCAACTGACTTTTGGTAAGGCACTGAATCGTTCTACGGGAAAAGGACTGGATAAAGATATATATACTATTGTAGCCGATGTGTCAGACCCAGATAAAGTAGTGCGATGTCATTCCTATGAAGCGGAGTTTAAAGGACAAAAATATATCAAAACAGATTATGAAGTATATGTAAATAACAAAAAAGTATATAGCTGTAATGATGGAAGATACGAAAACAGGAAATGGAACTACTGGGAGGAATTAAAGAGAAAAATGCAACATGCAGGGCAGTTTTCAAATACAATGTTGAAATTTTATCGACAAGAAGATTATGAAAATTGGGCTGAAAAAGTACGAAAACAAAAAGGAACAGAATTACAAATAGACGAGAAGCAAGAAAAAATAGAAGAATTCCAAAAACAACTACAGGAAAAGGGATGTCGTTATGAAGATGGGAAAGTATATCAAGATGGGATACCAATAGCGGATGATATAACGGATATGACTAAAAAAATGGAAAATGGTGAGAAGGTTTTAATAGGAAAACAGATTCGTAATATTGAACAGTTAGAAGAAATAGAACAAAGAATTATAAATTTGAAGTCAGAAGAGATATTAGCAGTAGAAGGATCTGGGGAACAGATAAAAATATCCGAAGAAATAGAACAGTTGGAGAATAAACAACGGGAACTAAAAGAGGAAGAAAAAGGCCTCATGGAATTACGGAAAGAAATTATTGCGGCCAAGATAGAAGAGGATATGGAGAAAAGTCCGTTTGATAAGGATAAGACCTCTGATCAGGAACGTTATCAGATAGCTGGGACGATGGAGAAATATAAGGGAGAAATCGACCAGGAAAGAAAACGGAATGAAAAAGCAAAGAATAACTCAAAAAAATTGGGGGAAAAAGAAAGAACAAAGGAATAAAGAACAAAAATTTCCTCACGGTGAGGAGATTTTAAGGAAGGTGAAGAAGTGTGAAACCCCAAAAGAAACAAATTGATAATCTGATCCTGTATGGGATGTCATTAATCCTTATTGTGTATTTTACTTTACATTCTGCTATATGTTATGCAGAGGTCGAAGAGAGTAGTCCGTGGTTAATGCCGTTTTTACAAGCTTTAGGAAAACGAATTGAAGCAAGACCTTTCCAGTTTCAGATAAACCAGTATACAAGTAAATTTTTGGCATGGAGTTGTTTCGGGTGGTTTTTAATAGTCGCAGCAATCGAAAATAGTAGAAAAAATTACATACATGGAAAAGAATTTGGAACAAGTAAGTGGGCAACTAAGAAAGAAATCCAAGATTTGTTTTCGGATACGATATTATCGAAAGAATTAAGAAAATCCAAGAAATTGAAATATTTCTTTGGAAGATTTTTAATAGCAAGACAAATACAAAGAAATCACAAGAGAGTAAAAACGATAGTGGTGCAACAACGGCTACTTCCTCTAAAAGATGCATTGAAAAAGGGAACAATAAAAAGGAAAGAATATGAAAAACAGAAAAAACAGATTTGTATAGATGAAGAGACGCAAATGTGGGCTGCCATAGAACAAGAATGGGAACCTTTTTTATGGCAGCGTGAAATGAGAGAAAAAATAGCAAAGATTCCAGCAAGTGAAAAAAGAAAAGTAAAAAAATTGTATACTCGTAAAATGCGAGAATTTGGAAAGGAACATTATAAGGAACAAGTAAAGAGTTTAAATAATAGATTAAAAAATTCTGATATTATTTTAAGTAAAACGGAAAAGGTTTGTGTATATAATCTGGAAATTAATATGAACATGATCTTATTAGGGGGTTCCGGTGCTGGAAAAACACGAGGATATATATTGTCTAACATTCTTCAACTAGCGAGTGCTGGCAATGGCAAAGGAGGATTATCTTTTGCAATAACGGATCCTAAAGGGGAAATTTTAGAGAAGGTAGGATATTACCTTGAGCATATTCAACACTACAAAATTCGTGTTTTAAACCTAGATAACATGGAAGAATCGGATAGATTAAATCCTTTTCACTATATACATCCAGAGAGACCAGGATACGAAGAGAATATTTTAAGTTTAGTGGAAACAATCATTATAAATACGGAAAGTGATGAAGCAAAGACAAAAACTGGAGATCCTTTTTGGGATAAAGCTGAAAGAATGTTTTTACAGTCACTGTTTTTTTTCGTATCAGATGGATTCTGTGAAGAAGAACGAAATACTGAAACTTTGCTTAAATTGATTTCAATGCTACATCTTGAAGAAGAAAACGACGAGAAAAATAGTCAGTTAGATTACTTTGTGGACATTTTTGCAAAGAAATTTGGAGAAGATCATATGGGAGTGCAGATATTTCGAGAATTTAGAAATAAAGCAACTGGAAAAATGGCGCAAAGTATTGTGATGTCGGCCTTAGTGAGATTAACACCCTTTCGGACTCCAGCAGTACGGCGGATACTAGAAAAAGATGATATGGAGTTAGAACGAATTGGAGAAGAAAAAATGGCAATATTCGTTATCGTTCCTCCTACGAATTCTACTTACAATTTTATTGCAGGAATTATGTTTACACTGTTGTTCCAGGAAATTCAGTATTGTGCAACGCAGATACATAAACATGATGGACAAAAATTACCAGTAAGATGTCAATTTTTCCTGGACGAACATGCAAATACATGTAAAATTCCAAATATTCAGAAGATCACAGCATATGGAAGATCGTTTGGACTTGGAATTACATTTGGAATTCAATCTTTAGAACAATTAAAGAATATGTACAAACAGAGCTGGGGAACCTTGATGGATAATTGTAGTACTTTACTATTTCTAGGATCGATATCCCATTTAGAAACACTAAAGTACATGTCAGAATTATTAGCCAAGGCAACATACGACAAAAAAACTACTGGGAGAACAAGAGGAAGGCAGGGATCTAGCAGTAGAAATGAAGATGTGGTAGGAAGAGAATTAATGGATGTGTCCGATTTGAGAAAATTAGAGAAAAAAGATTGCATCATTGTAATATCTGGGAGAAATCCATTTTATTCTGAGAAGTTCGATTATACGAGTCACCCGGCATATATTTTTACGTCTGATGCAAATAAAGCATATTCTTATTATTATACACCGGAAAGGAGAAAAAGTCCTCACGGTGAGGAGAACAATGAAGAGGCGGCTCAGACTGCCCAAACGGTAATTGAAGATAACAGCATAAAAATTACGATGTCCGATAATGATCTTGTAGAGATATCTAAGCAAATACAGCACTATTATCCATTAATGGACAGTGACTTGTTTAGGGATTCTGCTGAACAGGAAAGTTTTTACAATTTTATCAAAGAAGAAGAGGAAGAGGTAAAGCGGACCCATAAAATCATAAACGCATCAAAGGAGACTATTCAGTTTATTCACGATCAAAAAAAGAAAAATACAATAACTATAGAGCAGGATGAAGATTTAGAAAAAGCTTTGGAAAAGTTACAAAAAATAGAGCTAGAAGTCGGTCCTATTTCTGATCGGGAACTTGATGCAGAATATGAGACATATAAACCGGAATGGGAAGAAGAGGCCGATGATGATTTTTTCGCTAAATTACAACAGCTATAAGTTGCATGAAATTACTCAGAAGAAATTCTGGTAATGATAAAAAAATAAAGAAAAGAGGAGAAATGATGAAAACACTAATTAAAAACACAAATGAAAGTATGTCGAGAAAGATTTGGAAAGGATTAGAGCGGCACTATGACAAAGTGATATGTATTATGCTCATGGCTATTATGATTTCTGGAACTGTTTTTGCTGCAGATAATAGTGACGCTTTGTGGAATACAGTTGCTGGATTAATAGAAAAATGGGTTACGAGATTAGGAGGAGTTGTAGTCTTTGTTGGAGGCGTTATGTTTGGACTTGGTTGGAGATCGGATGATGCCGAACAAAAATCAAGAGGCATATCAACCATGGCTGCGGGAGGTATTGTGATTGCTGTGGCTGCTTTAACATCACAATTTTTTGCATAGTGATATCTATACAATGTACTCATAAGCCGTATTGAAAAATACGGCTTACTCTGAATAAAGGAGTGATAAACTTGACAGATGCATTAAAAGAAATGCTACTGGATATGATCCTATCTGCGCTCAATGGTTTTGATTCCATGGTGGCCGATGCACAAAACGTTTTAACAGCACCTGTTGATTCGGTTTGGAATAGTGTGCTGACGCTTGCCAATGTATTGAAGCCATTTTGTTATACAATTATAGGAATTTGTCTATTAATTGAGATGGCCAACGTTATGATGAAAGTAGACTTGCTGAAATGGGAACATGGATTGAAAATGGCTGTCAAAATGGTGCTTGCAAAAGTCTGTATTGATGTAGCACCTACCTTTTTAAGAGCATGTTATGCACAGGCGACGGATTGGATACAAAGCGTAAGTACACAAGGGGCGGATGCTAATTTGGGATCCTCATTATCTCCACAGATGGAAGGTCTTATGGATAATATATCAGGATTAGGAAGTGTCCTTGGACTATTTGCGTCTTTGATCATTGTAGTAATTGCGATTAAAATTTGTGGTTTACTGGTTCAAGTCGTTGCCTATGGACGAATGTTTGAATTATACGTCTATTTAGCAGTAAGTCCACTACCTTGTGCCTTTTTCCCGTTAGGTGATGGGAATGGAGGAGGCTTCAGCCGCATTACAGGGAAATTTTTTAAGAGTTTTGCGGCTGTTTGCTTACAAGGGGTTATGATGATTTTATGCATGAGAATTTTTAACATGATTATCGGAAATGCATTTAATGAACTGATTAATGATGCAATTAATAGTGGAGCTGGAGAAGCGGTAGTTGTATCTGATTTATGTTACACAATGCTGCTTGGGGCGATTGTTTTGGTTATGAGTGTTTTTAAGTGCGGCGGATGGGCTAAAAATATTTTGGATGCAGTTTAAAGGAGAGAAGTTATGATTGCAGTAAGAATACCAGAAGAGATTAGAAAATATAAAGAAAAAATATTGTTTGGACTTACAGCAAGACAATTAATAACAACAATTATTGCTTTTGCCATATGCGTACCGTTGTATTGGTATGGAAAGAAATACATATCAGAGAGTATCCTTTCTTGGATAATTATTTTAATTGGTGCAGGTTGCTGGTCCATTGGCTATCTCAAGGTAAATGGGATGCCAATGGAAAAATTTGTATTTATTTTTATAAAAACAGAAATTTTATATCCTAAAAAACGGAAATATTTTTCTGATAATGCATTCCGTGATTGGCAAGAACAAGCGATAAGGGAAGAAAGTCCACGCACATGGAATGAAAAACGGAAATGGAAAAAGATAAAAAGAGCAGTTAGTTTGGAAAGAGCGTATTTGATGGAAGAAGCAGAAAAGGAAGGGAAAATAGTGAGAGATGATGAGGAATTGATTACCGTCAACGAAAATGGTTGGAAGAAGAAAAAAAAGAAGAAAAAAAAGAAACAAGATAAACAACAGAAAGAAGAAAAATCAAATCTGCAAAAATTAGCAGAGGAAATTGAGGAAAAGCAAAAAAAAGATCCTAATTATATTTGTACCTCTAAAGAGAAAAAAATCCTAAAAAGGTGGAAAAAAAGACAAGTCAAGGATCGCAAAAAAGAGATTGAAGAAGGAAAAAAGAAAATACAAAAGCAGTCTGCCCAAATGGAAAAAAGGCGAAAAGTAAAGTTGACTATTCCGAAAAGTACGCAGGATTCTATACCATATATAGCAGATTATGAAGAGGGAATGATAGAATCTACACCAAATAAATTTTCTAAAATGTATCAAATTAAGGATATCAACTACAAAACGGGAAAAGAAGACGAACAAGTTATGATCTTTTGCAAACTTGGAGAATTCCTTAATTATTTTTCGGAAGATATGAGATTTTCATTCTGCATTGATAACAGGGTTATATCAAAGGAGGAGCAGGAAAGAAAAGTATTTGTGCAAATGGAAGGCGATTCTTATGACAGACATAGGAAAGAATATAATAAGGTTTTGAGAGCACAAATGGTGGCAGGACAGAATGATGTTCAGGTACAAAAATATGTAACTGTCACAATAGATGCAGACACGCCGATTGAGGCCCTTTTAAAATTTCACAAAATTGATGCAGAAATTATTGCAAATTTAAGAAGAATAGGATCCGATGGGAAAGTTCTGACAACGACAGAAAGGTTGGAATATTACCATGACAAGTATCGAAAAGGGCATGAGGGAGAATTCCAAATTGATTATGACTTCTTAAAGAAACAGGGAATTAGTAGCAAAGATTATATTGCGCCATCCTTTATTGATTTTCAATCGAAGTATATCCAGATTGATGATGACTACTATTCCTGTTTGTATCTTAATAATCTTCCGGCATCGTTACAAGATGAATTTCTAGTAGAACTTTGTGATAATGATTTTCCGGTGACGACAACAATGTATATCGAACCAGTAGCGCAGGATAAAGGATTAAAGATTGTAAGAAGACAGTTGACAGGAATTGAAGCAAATAAAATTGATGCTGAAAAAAGAGCAATTCGGAGTGGTTATAGCCCAGAAACAATTCAACATAGTATTAAGGATGCTCATAGGCAGGCAGAAACATTGTATGATGACATGATGAATAAAAACCAAAAGATGTTTTTTGTTACGATCACGTTGATGGTACATGGATCAACATTAGATGAACTACAGGAAAACTGCACTATTCTAATGAACAAGGCAAGGAAATATACTTGCCAGCTTCAAACATTAAGAATGCAGCAAGAAGAAGGATATAAAATCACTTGGCCATTTGGTTATATCTCATCAGAAGTAAGAGTAGACCGGGCATTGACTACAGAAAGCACCTCTATTTTTATGCCGTTCTGTAATCAAGAAATTTTTCAACCTGGTGGCTATTTTTATGGCCTCAACCAGATTTCACACAATATGATCATCATTAACCGTAAAAAGATGAAGACGCCGTCAGGATTTATATTAGGATCATCCGGATCAGGAAAGTCTTTTGCTACGAAACAGGAAATTCTAAATATCTTGTTGAATGATAATGAATCTACAGTTCTGGTAATTGATCCGGAAAACGAATATGGTGATTTTTGTCGGGCATTTGGCGGATCGGTCTTAAAAATTAGTGCTGACAGTGATGTATATATCAATCCGATGGACATGGATCTGAACTATGGATTGGATGAGGATGATGATGAGAATTTGCCAATTAAAATCAAAAAAGAGAAAGCTATTAAGAAAAAATCAGATTATATCATGTCTATCGTAGAAAGAATGATATCTGTTGGAGGAAACGGAGACAGGAGTACAATTACGCCACAACAAAAAACATTAGTGGATAGATGCGTGAGAAAAACTTATCAAGAGTATTTAGAGCATGATTTTGACAAGCAATATTTGCCAACCTTAATTAACCTGCAGGATGAATTGAATAAGGAGACAGGGGAGGATGGGAAAAAAGTTGCAGAAGCGGTTGCCTATTATACTTACGGATCCATGAATATTTTTGCTCATCATACTAATGTGGTTTTGGACAATCGTTTGATTGTCTTTAATGTAAGAGACTTGGGTACTCAACTTAGACAAATCGCTCTGATTATTGTATTTGATTTTATTTGGAATCGAATGGTAACGAATAAAAATAAAAATGTACGAACAAATGCATATTGTGATGAGATCCATGTCATGTTTGATTCATATTATGCTGCAGAAAACTTAAAACAGTTATACAAAAGAGGAAGAAAATATGGCTTATGCATAACTGGTATTACTCAAAATGTTGAAGATATGCTTAATTCGCAACAAGCAAGAGGAATGATATCAAATAGCGATTTTATTATGATGTTGAATCAGTATTCGGATGACTTAAAAATCCTATCAAAAATGTTAAATATATCAGAAACACAAATGGGATTTGTAACAGGGGCTGATGAAGGAAGTGGCCTGATTTTTGCTGAAAATGTAATTGTACCTTTTGTGAACCGTTTTCCGAGAGATAGCTATTTGTATAAATTAATGTCTACAAAATTTGGCGAAGGAATGACTAGAGTGGAGATTGATAAGATTATTGATGAAATTATGAAAGAACATGAAGAAGACCAGACTATAACAGATCGCCAAATTGATATGCCCCTAAAAAAAATGTATTATGCCAAACTGGAAGATTGACTTACATAGCTATAAAGTCCTCACGGTGAGGACTTTATAGCTATTGCAGACGAAAGAAGGAAAATTGCTTGAAGTATAAAATTGGGAAAAAGACTTATCAAGAACAGGATATTTTAGAGGTTAGAAAAGGGTATAGAACTCAAAGTGATATGAGAATAGAAGGAAAGCAGCGAGTGAATACGCAGACCACGGAGTATACTTCAACACATGCCTATAAAGGGGAGGACGCAACTAGGCCTCAAGTTATTTCCCCGGAGGTGTCCTCCGGGAATCAAATTCAGACGTCAAGATCTGAATTTGAGAACGTGAGGTCGTCTTTTGTTGGGAATGTGCAGACAAGAAGCGGAAAGGAGGAAACGGCAAGACAAAGAGTAGAAAACTATACGGGACAGTATACATCAACACATATTTATAAAGGAGAAGACGCAACCAGACCTCAAGTTGTTTCCCCAGAGGTGTCATCCGGGAACCGGATTCAGACCTCTGGATTTGAAGTAGAGAATATAAGACCGTCTCTTGGTGGAAATGTGCAGACAGGCAGTGGAAAGGAGGAAACGGCAAGACAAAGAGTAGAAAACTATACGGGACAGTATACATCAACACATATTTATAAAGGAGAAGACGCAACCAGACCTCAAGTTGTTTCCCCAGAGGTGTCATCCGGGAACCGGATTCAGACCTCTGGATTTGAAGTAGAGAATATAAGACCGTCTCTTGGTGGAAATGTGCAGACAGGCAGTGGAAAGGAGGAAACGGCAAGACAAAGAGTAGAAAACTATACGGGACAGTATACATCAACACATATTTATAAAGGAGAAGACGCAACCAGACCTCAAGTTGTTTCCCCAGAGGTGTCATCCGGGAACCGGATTCAGACCTCTGGATTTGAAGTAGAGAATATAAAACCATCTCTTGGTGAGAATGTGCAGACAGGCAGTGAAATGGAAAGTATAGCTGTACTACGTGCAATGGAGTTTTCCAGACCATATAATACTTCTGAAATTATCACAGATTCTACAACACAAACAAGGACATTACTAAAAGTAGAGTTAGAAAAGTATAAAGGAAAAGAAATCAGCAGGCAATCGTTAATCAATAGAATAAAAGGGAATGTAGAAAATGTAGTAGTGACTGCGGAAGCGCAATCGAACGGTGATGATTTAGGAACAAAAGCTGTTGCAGGTACTGTTAATGCTGGAGCTACAGGCACAGCATTGTTTAAAGGTGGACAAATAGCAACAGAAGGAATTGAGTATTTGGGAAAAGGTGTATGGGATATTTCCTCTGTGGTTGGAAAAACAACAGTTGCGATTACCCGTACACACAATATTTTGCACGACGCTGGTTATTCGTATCTATCAAAAGAATCTTTAGAGGTATTGAAGAAACAGGCAAAACAAACCGGATTAACGAAAAATCAATTTGTTCAAAAAATAAATAAACATATTAAAGGAACTAAAAAAAGAGTTCAAAATGTAATAAAAATCACCAAGGGATCTATTAACGGTGTTATTAATGGAGTAGCTATCGTTTCATCCACTTATTCTATTAATGAATTATCTAAGGAGCATATTAAATATTTACTGAAAAATGGAAGTAAAAATATAGGGAGAATTGTTACAAGGGGAACCTTAAAGGGGACTGGTTATGTAAAAGAAAATTTACTTCCGACTACTTGGAAAGTGACTGGAACGGGAGTAAGAATAGGAGCTGGAATACTTGCAAACAGCGATGATTTAGGAACACAGGCCGTTGGAAACAGTATAAATATAGGGCAAATCGGTGTTAAAACTGGTGTGGAGGCTATAAAAGCCGGAAAAGCTGGAATAAAGACCGCAGTACATAATGGCGTTGTAACGTCAAAAAAAGCATGGTATAGGATGTCGTATATCAAACAAAAAGGCCTAAATGCAGCGTGGAAAAGAACACGGGAAAAGGCCTTAAACAAACTTATTGCAGAAAGCAAGTCAATTATGTCTGCTTTAATGGCACATGTGCGGTTTCTTTCCAAAAAGGCGATTATTCCTTTGTTGCTAATATGCGTAGTTGTAGTTGCTATGACCGGAGCTATTGAAACACCATTAACAGCGATTGCTTCTGTTTTTGGTGGAGTGTTCGGTACAAAAGAAGGAAATGAGTATGATATCCGGGAGTATATTTCAGCTAGAGTTCCTGATCTAAAAGAGGAAATGTTGGATAATATATCGACACAAATGCAATCCAGTAGAAATCGTTATGATATTGTACGATTTAAGGCAAATACGGGGAGTACAGCAGCAACAGTAATTGGAGATGCAGGAGAGAAAATAGGGGATTTTAGAATCACAGCATATTGTTCATGTGAAATTTGTTGTGGTCAGTGGTCCGGAGGTCCAACAGCATCAGGTGTAATGCCACAAGCAGGTCGGACGATTGCTGTGGACAGAACACAAATTCCTCTTGGTACAAAAGTAGTTATTAACAATCATACATACATTGCGGAAGATACGGGATCAGCAATTAATCAAAACTGCATTGATATTTATATGAATTCTCATCAAGAAGCCTTGAATTGGGGAGTGCAGTATCTGCCTGTTTATTATGCTTCCGATAACCCGACAAGTACTACATCTCAAATTGTAACGAGTGGTATGCCTACAAATGATCAAATAACAAGTATGATACAGCCTATTTTTAATGCTGTAATTCTCATGGACTACGATCTGGAGCCAACCGAAGCGGAAGCATCTCAGTTATTGCAGGAAATATTTAATAATCTGTTTACATTAACTCAGGAAACTTCAAGAGAAGAATGTGGACAAGATATATCAACAGGAGAAGGAACGCCAGTTACTCATAGTTGTGGGAAAATACATGCTTTGGGTTCCTGTCCGAATCCAGTAAGAGGAACCCATACTACTTTTACATGTGATACATGTTGCTACAAGTATTGTCCTGGGCATGAAAAGACAAATACTTATACAATTTATAAAAAGAATCTGAACCAATGGAAAGAACAACATCCGGAGTATAGAGTAGTATCTGTAGAAAACATTGAAGATAACGATGATGACGTAAATAATGACAAAATAAAGATACATGTGAAATGGACAGAATATGATTCTGGTTGCCGAGATGCTTGTAATGGATATTCGTATTGTGGGGGACACAGTGTATTAACGTACACGTTAAACATGGAAGGCGTCTATCGGTTGGTTGATAAATACTTTACGGATCCAATTAACCAGTTGTCCAACATACAAAACCGTACAGATGAGCAGGAAGAAGAGCTCCAAAATCTGAAAGATTATTATGAAATTTGTATGGAGTATATATCCCAAGTGTCTGAGGAATACGGATTTGGTGGTGGATCCATGTCGATGGAAGATCTAAGTGGAGTGAACTTTGTTAATGGTTCCAGACCAGCCGGACAGCAAGTAATTGATTTGGCGCTAACACAGGTTGGACAAACTGGTGGACAGCCTTATTGGTCTTGGTACGGATTTGGAGGGCGTGTTGAGTGGTGCGCTTGTTTTGTGAACTGGTGTATGGCACATGCAAATGTAAGCAGTTATCCGACAAAGCAACAGACAGGCAATAATGCTTATTGTCAGTCCGTAGCTAATTGGTTTCAATCTCATTCCAGATGGGGAGATCGCTCCTATACAGATTTAGTTGCAGGTGACACTATATTTTTTGACTGGGAGGGAGATGGACATACAGATCATATAGGACTTGTTATCGGAAGAGATGATACAACTGTTTATACTGTAGAAGGGAATAATGGAGATGCCGTAAGATGCAGTCAATATCCGATCGGAAGCAGTGTTATTTATGGATATGGTTTAATGAACTACTAGAAAGTTTTATGTTAAAAACGTGCATGAAGAAGGAAGTGAACAAATGAAAACTAAGAGAATGATATGCTTGATTCTAAGTTTAATTTTCTGTTTATCTGTTAGCATCACGGCTTTTGCTGATGATATAACACTCGCAGGAGACAAAGTCGTAAAATGTAATGTCTCTTTTTCTGTAACGGATACAACGAACACTTATACAGATGAAATCAAAGTAATTATGAATGATGTTACTGGAACAGCAAAGGAAACATACACACTAACAAAAGCAAATAGTTATGGGAGTGGAAATGAACCAAAATATTCAGTGCCGGCGCCAACAACTTATAAAATCAAATTTGAAGGCATAAAGGACGGATATACTATTGTAAATAATGATGGAAGTGAAATAGATCAATTTGTAGCATCAGAAAGTGGACACAATTTTCATTGGAAAATTATAAAGCTGAATCAGAAAGAGGATGAGTTCAAAATCGATAGAAGCGACAATGATAGTTTCGATACGGAGTCAAATGAGAATTCCGATCAAGGCCAGCAGGAACGAGAGAAAACACAATTACCTTTCGAAAAGGGAAAAGAACCTTCATTTAACGGAGATACAGCAACACAAATCTGGAAAAAATTTCTTGACCAGGTATCCTTCATTAAGGATGATCCAAAATGGAGTGATGGAGCAATAAGTTTTTTGTCCAATTACGAAAGATATCAGGATACTTATGCAGAAGAGTATGAAAAATATGTAAAAAATGGAACAAAAACCGATTTTTTGAAATTGGATCTATTTAATCGCTTCCTTTACGAAGAGAGTTACTTGCGTCTGGCATCCAAAATGGGGAATGGAAACTATTCATACTATTTTGAAGATGAAAATAGCTTTGAAAAAAATGTTGTAAATGAGCCTAAAACAAGAATGAGTAATACAGATCAAAATGGTGGAAGTGGAGAAAAAGTAGCAAAAGCTTATGTAGAGTTAATGTCTTGGCAATATGCTTATATTCAAGTATATCATGCCCCATATGATTTTATTACTCAAATGAATTATGTGGAAGCAAAAAGTGGGACGAACAAAACAGAAAATCAACAACGTACAGAAGATACAGAAATAGAGGAGAAGCAGAATGAAAAACAGGGCATTTGGAATGATACCTTCTATATTATTTCACAGAATTTGATCGGATGCGTTGCTGTAGTTATTTTAGGGGCAGTTTTGCTGATCGTTACATTAAAAAGAAGAAAAAACAATATTGACGATAAGTAAAAAAGGAAATAGAATTGAAATAGTACGTTATAATTTAGATAATTAAAAGACGGTTCTATTTTCTCCCTCAATTTAATAATCAGGAGGAAGAAAAATGAATAAAGAAAGATTAGACATTCTCATTAAAAAAGAAGAAGAAAACTTAAAGGCGCTTCAAAAGAAGAAAAATAGTATTGAAAAAAAGATTGAAACAGCAACTGCAAATTTAGATCGGTATAAAGTGTTAAAAAATAATGAGTGTTATAAAGAAATGCTGAACGCTGCCAATCAGTATGATATAACATTGGACAATGTTATAGAAGCATTGCACAGTGGGAACTTACAATTCCTTCAGGAAGTTATAGAGCAGAAACAAAGGGATGATATGCAGAATCAACGACCAGAGGGAAAAGAAGAGAATTGTTACGATGCCAATCTCCACTAGAGTGCTAATTTATACAAAATTCATGGATTCCTTTAATGCTATGTTTTAAATTTGCAAGCATAGAGGAGAAAAATGAAAGAGAGCTTTACGGCGGATTCACATGTCTGGATTAATACCAAAATAGATATTGAAATGAAGATACTTACAGGAGTTTACAAAGAAAGCGGTAGATTCCCAAGTGTGCAGGAGATTACAGAAATTTATGATATTGGTAAATCAACGGCACAGAAAGTATCAACGGCGTTATATGAAGAAAAGATCTTAGAAAAACAACGGGGTATTGGATTTTTTGTGAAGGAAAATACGAGAAAAGTTTTATATGAAAAGCATTATAAAATCCTTGAAAAAAAGATAAAAGAAGTAGTGGATTATGCGTATAAAATGGGAATTGAAAAAAATGAACTGAAGGAGATGATTGCTAATATAACTAACAAATATGATTAAAAAGGAGATAAATTAGGTGTAAGAAAACCGTTTAGCGCATCAGCCGACTTAAATTCAAAGATGTATCTTACCTATGCACATCAGTTGATTGGTGCCGGAATAAATCTATTTGATTTTAATAGGATCCTGTAATTTGCCTACAGGATCCTATTATTTTTTGCCTCATTGATTATATAAACTCTTCTCTATTGCTCCATTTTCTTTGCTGAAAGCTGAATAGTTCCAGGTACATAAATCTGCTACTTTCCCCCCCCAATAGCAGTTTTTGTATTTATGTTGTCTCCCTTTAATCATAAGTTATTAAAGCTGATAGAATATCACACTTAAAACGCGTCAAAACAATGTCAAAAAAAGCCGAAATAAATACTTATAATGAATAAAACTTGACAAAGTATGTATTAAAAGCCTAAGATGAAGATAAATATATAAGTGCAAAGGAATGTTCAAAGATGTTGTTTTTAGCTTTAAGTGGAATTTTTTTCATAGCGTTTTCAATAGCCGGAATGGGAATGTGGGCCATTATAAACGGGATACACTTAATAAAGAAAAAGAGGATATGGAAACGAATTAGCTCCGTTTTTCTTTTCCTGGCCGGAATAGGATCAATCGTAATAAGTTCGGGAATATTGTTGGCAGTGTTTATGATTTAAAAGTCCTCACCGTGAGGAAAAAGAAAGGTGATATAGATGGGATATGCGTTATGTATGACAGAAAAACTGAGTGTTGCATACGATATTGCGAAAGTAATTGGCGCAAATAGGAAATGCGATGGATACTGGGAGGGAAATGGATATCGTGTCACTTGGGCATTGGGACATTTAGTTAATTTGGCAGAGCCGGAGGCATATGGATATACAGCTCAAAAAGAAATGAAAGAGTATCCGCAAAAAGCAATGGATGAAATTCCGTTGATTCCAAATCAGTTTAAGTTAGCCTTGATTGATCGAACAAAATCGCAGTTTTTTATAATAAAGAAATTAATTCATGCTGATGACACAGATTATATTATTAATTGTGGAGATATGGGGCCAGAAGGTCATATTCTACAATGGTTTATACGATTGATGGCAAACTGTGATAAGCCAGTAAAACGCTTTTGTGCAACATCTATGACAGAAGAAGCGATACATTCTGCTATGCAGAATCTGAGACCGGAGCAAGAGTTTTCAAGAATTATAAAGGGAGAATTTTGTAAAAAAAAGGCAGACTGGATTTTAGGAATGAGTTTGTCACGTGTAGAAACGCTAAAATATCATGTGCCAATTTCTGTGGGGAGAGTGCAGTCACCAACACTATATTTTGTGGTGAAACGGTATGTAGACGTTAAAAATTGGCAACCTACAATCTATTATACATTAGACTTAAAGCTATCAGATTTTCATGTCTATTGGGATAAGGATACAGAAGGAATTTTTTTGGAAAAGGATAAAACGTCAGATGGTAAGATTATCAATTCAAATGTGATTGAAAGTAAAGTAAATGAGATCCGGAACGCTGAATATGGTATTGTAACCAATCGGACTACGTTAAGGAAGAAAATAGAGCGGCCACAACTATATGACATTGCAGAATTACAAAGAGATGCAAACCGGATATACGGATATACAGCATCGCAGACGTTAGCTGCAGCACAGATTTTATATGAACGATATAAAATATTAACATATCCCAGAACGGACAGTAAATATCTTACATCTGATTTAGTACCCTATATGAATAAACGGATACAACAGATTGGAAGTATCGAAAAATATCAAAAGAAAGCAGAAAGGGTACTACAGAATGGACTTAATATTGATCATAGGATTGTAAATGATCAGAAAATTACAGATCATCATGCATTGTTAGTTACTGAAAAAATTCAAAATTTCGATATAGATTCCTTGACTCCACAGGGAAATGAAAAAATAGAGGGCATATCGAAAGAGATGCTCCAAAATATATTGGATTTAGTTATTGTCAGGATGTTAGTAAGCTTTTCGGAAGCATATCTTTTTGAAGAAACAATCATAGAAGTACAGATTTGTGGTATGACATTTTGTACAAAAGGGAAAAAGACAATCCGGGAAGGATATAGAGAGATTGAGGATAAAAAATATTTCATAACAAGGGAAGCTCCCGGGAAACCGGAAGAACAGACTTTTCCGGATATAAAAGAGGGTATGCGTATGAGTATAGAAGCGTGCTATTGCTGTAGAAAAGAGACTACAGCGCCTAAGTTGCATACGGAGGCTACATTATTAACAGCCATGGAAAATGCGGGCACAAATATTGAAAATGGAAAGATCTTAAAGGGAAAAGGTATTGGAACTCAGGCAACACGAGCAGCTATCATAAAAAAGCTTTTCGAGTGGGGCTATATTACAACGGAGAAAAAGGGAAATATCAATTATTTGATTCCAACAAACAAAGGAATTTTTATTATTAAGGTATTACCGAAAGATTTATATTCACCTAAAATAACAGCAGATTGGGAAACACGCATTGCTAAGATTGTGGATCCGGATGATCCATATACTGATTATGATTTTATGCGGGAGTTTGAACAGTTCATTACAGAGAAAGTAAAAGAAGTAAAAAATAACAACACAGAAATCATTTATAAAAAAGAAGTGTATGGGAAATGTCCATGGTGCGGCCATAATATTTATAGATATCGGAATCCGAATAAACCAGATGTAATTTATTATTGCTCTGAAAAAAACTGTAATTTTTTTCTAAAAACATCGGATATTACGGTAAGAACATGGACTGGAAAAAACCTGACGGAACAACAGATTTGTACGTTGATCAAAGATGGATCTATTGTATTAACCTGTAGGAAAAAGACAGGAAATGGTACATACAGGGAGCGGTTTCAAATTGTAAAAAAAGAAAAGAATGGAAGAGTTTTCGCCAACTTAAGATGTGAATTTAACGACAAAAAAGGTCAGAAGAAAGGATAAAAATAATTTTAAGCCTACAAATAAAAAAGAAAGGAGTTGAGTGGTGTGGAAGGGAGAAACAGAACACGAAATCAAGAATACGAAAAGCTGGATAAAGAAGAGTATACATATGAAACAGTAGACTCATATCAGAATCCACGGGAAAATGCAATACAAGCCTATACAATGGAAGAATATTTGACTGAAATTGCACGAGAGAAAGTACGAAATCAGAATTACAAGAAAGAAAGAAGAAATTTGGACAGAGGATACGAAGAAGAGAGAAGAAAGTGAGATGGGAAATTATGGAGCAGGATATGGTAAATCAAAACCAGGAAAAACCCGGAAAGGTTTTTTTTAAGGAGGAAATCGAACAAGGAATCCGGTCCATAATGGAAGGTCGGGAATTTAAAAATTGGCTGGATACCACGAGCAGATTTTATACAACAAAATATTCCCTGAATAATGCTGTATTGATTTATAAACAAAAGCCATCAGCATCATTTACAATGGGCTATGAGGCATGGAAGTCTTATGGACGAATTCCGGTCAAAAATAGTGGAATTAAGATTTTGGTTCCGGTGATTGCATATGAAAAGGAAGAGGGGGCTTTATTTACACTTATTAAAAATAATCTTAAAGGGCAGCTAAAAAAAGATCTGGATTTAACCAGTGCATCCTATAAAATTGGAAAATCGAATCTTGAATTTACAATGAATCGGAATAATCTAATAGGCTTAAAGATAAATGGAACGGAAGTTCAGATTTTTAATAATGAGGGCGAGGCCAAGCGATTCTTAGAGCGGGCGGTAATTGGGAAAATCCCTATGTACTATACAATTTCTCATGTTTTTGACATCAGTGATACGGTGACGCCAGAATATTTATGGATGAAAAAGGGGTATAAAGCATCAGAAATTGTACGAGATAATGAGGGAAAACCGATTCAAAACAAGCGTGGAGAAACAAAAATATATAATACCAAAGAGAGGATTGATCGATTTCGTGTAACGTTGAATACGGAAATCCCGGAACAGGATCATAAGAAAATGCAGACTTTTGTTGATGTATTAAAGCAAATTAGTTTGGCATCCGGTGTTCCAGTGAGTGAGAAAAGGAGATCAGAAGATGAAGTTTTGAGAAAGGGAGCTGATGGATACTACTCTAAAAAAAATACGACAAAAGGATTTATATGTATTGCTCAAGAATTAGAACTTACAGAGAAGGCTTCTGTGTTAATACATGAGATGGCGCACAGTCATCTACACAAGGATACCAGGGCGCTCGCTCAATCGATGAAGCTTCCCAACATTCCATATGAAATGAGTGAAATCCAGGCTGAAGCAGTTGCCTATATGACGGGAAAACAGTTTGGAATAGAAACGGCAACCAGCTCTTTTAAGTATTTGGCAAGTTACAGTAATGGGTTTGAGTTACAGGATCTTAAACGCTCCATGCAGATTATTTATGATGAGTTTGTCGCATTGACAACTGATATAAAAAAAGAACTGGAAAGCCGTGGACTGGATATGAAGCTGGAGCGAATAGAGGAAAAGTCAATTCCAGCAGAAGAAATCCGGAGTATTAGCAAGGAATCTATACGGAATGTCCTGCAGGAAGAGGACAATATGGAAATGCGAAAAAGAAAAGTGTTCATGGACATGTACGAATATAAGGATCAACCAGTACGAGATGTTTTACAGCATGAATCTATGTTGATTGGAATACAGGAACAAGAGATTCAAAAGATTAAAGAATATGTAGATACACTGGAACATTCTTCGATTAGAAAAGAACAAGATGCTATTCTGCAGAAATTGGATCGAACTACTAAAAGGCTTAATAATAACCGACAGAAATTTCAAGAAATAGATCTGAAGAAAAAAGAGATTGGAAAAACAACAGCGCTGGAAAAAATACTGCAGAATCTTCCAGATGAAAACGAAAGAAAGAAAATTAAGGACAGCATATCGAAACATGCGGCCTATCTGGAAACCAGTAATTATGTTCAAAGACTATGTCTAGCAATGCAGAGTAAACCAGATGTGGTTGTTGATATGCTCTTAAAACAGTTGGACGGCATTGATCAGGTGGCATCCCAAAAAGGAATATTCGTAGAATTTCAAAGTTGTGATAATGAACTTTTTGAAACACCATTGATCCGGGAAGGAACGATCTGCCATCCAAAGCGGGCAGAAGAGTTTGTGAGGCAAACAGAAATTTTATTACGTGAAGAAAAAATACGGGCAGAGAAGGAGAATCACTATTTACCATATGTGAAATGTAGAATCGCAATGTATGACTCTCAGAACCAGTATCAACCAATGCAGTTACGTTTAGGGTTGGGAGATCAAAACACCTTGTCAGAATATATCACAAAAGTTTGTCCGGATATTATAAACAGAGAATTTCAGGAAGCAATTCAAGAAAAGACGGAAAAAGAGAAAGAAATATATGAACCGATGTTGATCCCAACGCGTGCAAAACAGTTAGATGCATTAATGTATGAAAAATCAGATCAGGAAGAAGAGAAAGTAACGCTAAAAGAAGAAGGGCTGAATTTGGAAACTTGGAAGAAAGAAATTGGGAAATTGCGTGGATCTGGAGAAAGTGTAAACGTAAAGGATCTTGAAAAGGAGCGAATTCTTTATGAATATCATTTGTGAAAGGAAAAGAAGTATATGGATATTTTAGAGTTTTTATCATTTCACAGAAGAGTAGATAAGCGGGAAAAAAGAAGCACAGAAATAGAGAAGGAAGAAATCAGTTGTCCGGATCTTTTACAATCTGTTAAATTTAAAAAGAATCTTCCGAAACACATTCTATATCAGCGAATGTTGCGAGAGCGTTATGAAAACAAGTATGAAGTAGACAAAGGAGAATATGAAAATGCAGACTGATTTTACATCTATGTTTTACGAGGAAGAAAAGGTATATCTAAACAAGTTTATGGAAGGAGAGTCATTAGATAAATTATCGAAAGAGGAAATGATCGAGCGTCTTGAGTTTGCCTATGCGGTGATTGATCGGGGAAATGATATGTTGGTAGAACTCATTCAAGGCGTGAAATCTAAAATATCATCGATTCGAGAAGATGTTTGGAGTGATTTTTTAGAGAGTTTTCCAATACCGTCCGTAGGAATGGAGTATGAGGAACATTAGATAAACAAGCGGATCAAGGTTCCAATTATATGCATCGCTGAACAATCCGATCAGCGATGCGCTTCCTTAGAGTAGTATCTTTAGCACTCGTCTTTTATTGCCAATCCCGTTATCCTCTCTAAATCTCCCCTTATGCCGAACCCAGTAAGGGGAGACTTCTTTACTGCAGCTATCGCTGCAGTTCTCATATTATCTATATAAATAAGTCTGGTATCTACCAAAAGATCAAGGGTAGACATATCAGAGGAAAAGAGAAGATGCTGGAGAATCTGGAAGGGGAACTGGATATAGGTATAATATTTTCTATTAAGGTTCTATCAGCTTCCCACCCCCACTCCCCAAACCCCTCTCTCTCCCCCAGAGA
>OBXZ01000422.1_pt1 | contig 44993 bp, 75 predicted proteins | sample 1538171 | NCBI WGS metagenome assembly OBXZ01 (sample SAMEA2580161, study PRJEB22360) | human gut metagenome | biome: human gut; feature: human-associated habitat; material: faeces | place: Denmark | collected 2008/2010
TATGCCGCTCAACCCCGGAGCGCCCGCCAGCCAGTCTCGCATACAGACGCAGTTTTCAGCAGGCATTGTCATTCTCTCTGAGGACTTGCGCTACGCTCAGATCATCCGGGCGCGACCCGGCCTCTGGAGGCCATCAGCAGACTCGAACTGCTGAAACGGCATACACCGCTCTACTCATTCCTTTATGGCCGTATATAAGGCGGATTCCGTCTCTACACGCTCCGCCGGGCGCAGCCGCTTTCTATGTGTCGGCACACCGGGGCAGGTCATAGCTGCCACCGCTTTTTTAGCTCCGCCCCCATGACAGGCGGCTCGCGTCTTACTCTTCCCAGCGCCTAGACGCTCCGGCAATCTGGTGTAGTGTCTTTCCACCGTCATCCGCCGCATGGAGGGTGCGACCCTCCGCCCAGTTTATCGGGTGGTTTTCAGCCTGCGGCATATTGCACACAGAGGGGGTGGCGGCAGATCACCGACGCCACCCACTCTGCGTGAAGGAGGAAAAGGGGATGGAAAGAGAATGGGAGCGCAGGGGCATACGCTCCCACACTCCCATTTTAAAGTAAGATTCTTTCTTTGCTATCCAAAAAAGGACAATTTAAAAAATTTTACCTGAAATTTGTTCGCCCGGTTAAGTAGTCCAAACTTACCTCATAGTAGTCGGCCAATGCAATCAAGGCTGTCATATTAGGACGCGCCTCCCCACGCTCATACTTTCTTACCGCACCACTCGGTAGCCCGCATAACTCCGAAACCGTCACCATGCTTTTGACTGGTCTTTTCTCTTCTCTTAACCGTCGCAGCCTCTCCGGGAACTCGTTCAAGGGCTATCCCTCCCCATAATGGCCTTGTATCTCTGCTCCAGTTTGCCGTCGGCATAGTCTGTATCTACGCTGTCAAGGAGGTCTCCATACTCCAGGATAACGGCCTCCATCGCGTCCCGGAATCTCTCAATCCTGTCCGGGCCGAACCCGTACACCTCGTGCAGGGCCACAGCAGAGGCTTGATATACCGTGGTCAAGCATCTATGTACCAGCTCTTTCTTTTGATGTGCTGATACAGCGCCCTTTGCGGCCATGAGCTTCGCCGCGTATGCATTCCGCCTCATGACATATCTTCCTTCGGCGGATCGGGGAGGGGCATCCAGTGGGTGACCGGGTATGCCGTTTCGTGCCATCCGACATCAAACAGCATATTTTCATAGGCTCTAAATTCATACTCCAGTTCTTTGACGACGCCGTTAGAAAGCGCCACCAGATAAAATCCTCTCTGCTGGCTGGGAAACTTCGGTTCCGGCAGCCTCTCCCTGACGCTAATCCACTCGCTCATGCTGTCCGCCCTCCCCGTTCTTATTTTCCTCCTTTTTGCTTACGGTGAAAAAATCATCATCCATCGCAAAAACACTTCGTTTGTGATACATAGTCGCTCCGATAGAATCAATGACAAAATATGTATCGTGTGGATAATGCTCTTGCAACCAACCAATAACCTGCTTCAGAATGGGATAAATTTCGCAATACTGTTTGTCATACTGTTTCATTGTCCGCCCTCCCCGTCGTGGATGGTGCCGATGATTTCGTCAAGGGTGACGGTTTCGCCGGGGGTCGGATGGGTGTTTATCATGGGCGGCCTCCTTCTTTGCGCACTGCTTGCACATCCGGCCCTCTTCTGGTCGTTCATCAGTTACAGATTGCGGATGAATCCACTTACCGCAGATAGTTATCCAGAACCCACACAGTCCGTTGTCATGGTTGTCCTTGATGATGTGGGTGATTTTCTTTTCAGTTGTTCCGTACATGGTCGGCCCTCCTATCCCGTTCCATACAAAACCGAATATATTCCTCGATAAATTTCATGTCATTTTCGGCGCCCTTGATTTTCCCCTTCCAGCCGCAGGAGGGGCAGTAGAATGTATCTCCACGCCCTCCGTTCCCGCAGTTTCCGCCGCAGTTGGGGCACTTAGCGTCCATAAATATCAGGCTACTCATGGTCGGCCTCCTTTCTCTGGCCGTAGGAGCAGAAATCATCCGGGCCAAAGTTAATGCTAAACGACGCTCCGCCCTCATGGTCTGTTGCAACATCATCACTCTCACATTCCATGGTATAGTGATTGAACCACTTACAATCCCGGCACCTGACCACAGGCACGGCGTCGATGGTGGGCAGGCTATCAAACATCCGCTGCATGACAGCTCCAGTCACCCCATCACCACTAAAGCACTCTCTGGCTTTATCCGCATCAACTAGTCTCATGCTCGGCCTCCTCCTTTTCCTGCTTCCTCCGTAGTGCGGCCTCGGCTTCCTCGCGGGTCAGAAAAACAGTTTTTCCTATATCTGACATATAAAAACTTCTGCTAATTTTATTGTAAGCCGTAATAGCCGAGCAATATATATCGCCATCACAAGCGACCCCTTTAATAGATACATGATTCCCCTCAATTGGGAAATGTGCTGTAGAAAACGCCGACTTTATAAACCAAACTGTGGCGTTTGGCTTACATTTGAGCACCACGCACCGCCCTTCATCGTCGGCCTGCTTGAGTTCGCGGAGGCGGTCAACGGGGCCAAGTTCTTTGTAGGCAGATAGTTCCCGCTTCACCTGCTCCAGCTCGGCCTCTTGCTCTTGTAATAGCAAGTGCCTCCGATCAAGTTCTTTCGCCTGCTGAAATACTAAGTCCACCTTGCTTTTTAGCTCGGCCCGCAGCTTCTCGTTTTCGGCCTGGAGCGTGGAGAGGGCGGTGGCAGCGTCAAGCGCAACGAATCTTTTCAAATCCTTCCCTTCAAAATATCCATTTAGCTGCTCAATCAGCTTCTCAATGTCCATCAAGCGTCCTCCTCCGCTGGCCTATCCCAGGCTGTCCAGTATTTGTCGTACAGATCCATCGCAAACGGCTTGATGTGCTTGCAGTATAGGTACCCGTCCTTTACCCCCTCTGCAATCTCCAGGCCGCCCCATTGGAGCTGGGCTATCCCTGCACCCTCAATGTAGATTGCGGTCTCCTGGGTGATGGATTCCAGCTCTGCGCGGGTGTATTGGTGTCTCTCTGCGCGTGTCAGCGGCTCGTTCGGCGGGGTGAGGGTGGACAGGCGATCGGCCAGATACTCTGCCAGCCAATCCGAAAAACGCACATCTTCCGGCTCGTTCCGCTTGGCCTCGATAATCAGGTCAAGCATGGCCTGTTTATTGATTCCCCGCATCGTTCAGCGCCTCCAATCTCTGCAACTCCTCCGCGCTCAGAATCGGCGCGCGGGTGTTCCATATCTGCCGTGCTTCTTCCAAGTCGTAGCCCGCCGCCATAAACCCACACGGGCATTCAATCATTACGCATGCCATTACAGCCCTGTGCTTTGTGTCTTCACCCCTGCAACCCGGGCATGGCAGCAGCACCCCCGCATCCGTCAGCCGCTTGGCCGCCTCGTGGTCGCCCAGCAGGGCGCGCGTCTTATCGTCCATCGTTCGGCACCTCCTTGATTGCTTTCCATCGCTCTTTACGGCTACACGTCCCGACGACTGCATCACAAATGCTCTTGGACGCACAGCGCTCACATGGTCCCGCCCTAAAAAACTGTTTCATATACTCTGTGGTGGTCGATATGCTGTATCCGGTGGCCTGGGCTATCGTCTCCGGCCCATACCCGTCCAGCGCCATGCGCTCCAGCAAATCACGGGACGGTTTTGGCCTTTTCGCCCTGGTATGTAGGAGGCAGCCAACTCTTTTCGGGTTGCAGTCCGGCAGCGGGCACCGCCCACAGAGTTCGGCCTCCTCTGTATCCCGCTCCGTAATCCTGCGCTCCGCAATAGGCTCCATCGCGTCCAGGCTGCGCCAGGGTGCCACCGCTCCGCTGATGCCGTAGGGGTCTGCGGTTATCACAGCTCCTGCACCTCCACCCGAATACATCCCCCGTCCCAAAGCCTATGTATAACCTGCCTGTACCAGCGGTGATCGTCGTCCGGCAGCAGGTATCCCTTGAGCGCGTCCACCACGGCTTTGGCGATGGCAGCGTGGTTGTCAATGTCCAGCCCGTCGTCCCATGCAAAAGTGATGGAGACCGGCCCCCGTACCATCCCGCGCCGCACTCGGGCCTGTTTCAGCGCGGCCAGAGTCAGCGCGTGGAGCTCGTCAGCGTCCTTCTTCCGCTGCGCCCAGTGCTTGCCGGAGTAGTAGGCGTTCAGCCCAAACCGGCGGCAGAAGGCCGACTTGCCCTTCTTCGTGGGCGGGTATGGTATATCAAACCGAATCGTTCCCATGTCTAAGTATCTCCAGCGCCCAGTTCAGGGCTTCCACAATCTGGCCATGCACCTGAGCCAGCTCGGATCCGGTCTCCATAATGGCGCGATGTTTGTCTCTCAGGGCGGACAAAACATCCGCCGCCTTTTCGTCTGTCACTGATATCACCTCGCTGGTATAATCCGCCCCACCGCCCGGTAGAACGCCGCGTCGCACGTACCGGTGCTGGCGTGCCGGTTTTTCGCCAAAATAATTTGCATATAGTCGGGCTCCCACGGGTCGGGCCGCTCCTGGTTGTAATAGCTGTTGCAGTGTAAAAAGATTACGCCGTCCGCATCCTGCTCCAGTGCCCCGGTGTCCCGCAGGTCGGAGAGCTGGGGCCGCTTGTCCTGCCGCTGTGCGTTCTCCCGGTTGATCTGCGCCAGGCAGAGCAGCGGGACTTTGAGCTTCCGTGCCAACGCCTTGAGCTGCCCCGACACCTCGGTCATAGCCTCATAGCGGTTTTTAGCCCGCTCCTCTGTCCGGATCAGCCCGAAATAGTCCACAACCAGTAGCTTGAGCCCCTTAACCTTCCGGGCCATGTTGGCGATATCGTCCACGGTGGCGCGGGGCTTGCGGTTTGTGTAGACAGGTATCTGGGACACCTTCGAACTCCAATCCGCCGCACGGGCTCGCTCTTCGTCCCCAAGATTGCCCATCATGAGGGCGTCATAGGAAATCCCGGCGGCCCGCGCCAGCCGTTTGGCGGCCAGCTGCTCCTCATCCATTTCCAGGGAGACGAAGAGCACTGGCCCCCGCTGCTGGGCCACCTGATCCGCCACGGCCAGCCCGAAGGTGGTCTTGCCCATGCCGGGCCGGGCGGCCAGGATGTAAAATCCGCTGTTCAGCAGGCCTCCGCCCAGCAATCGGTCTAAGCTCCGGTAGCCCGTAGGGACGTAGCCGCCGGAACCGGCATCCACCCGCTCCCGGTGCCGGTAATAGGCCAGCAGAGTATCCCCGGAGGTAGCCAGCTCCCTTGCGGTGTCCTGGGCCTCAATGGCCTCCAGCTCCCGCTGAGCGGCGGAAATCAGCTCCCTAGGGGTTTCCTCCAGGGTAGACGCACGTTGCTCCAGATCTTGCCCGAGGGCGGCCAGACTGCGCCGCATGGACGCCCGCCGGGTCTCCTCCGCGTAAATCCCAGCGTTGGCCGCCGTGTTGGTGGCCTGCATCAGCTCCAGCATGTATGCATCGCTGACTGCACCCCTGGCCTCCGCCCGGATGCTCACAGGGTCTACCGGCTCCTCACGCCGGTAAAGCTCAACCGCCGCCCGGAAAATCGCCCGGTTCGCCTCCAGCACGAAATCCGCCTCTGTCAGGTGCTCCAGCACCTCTGGTAGACATGCATCGTCCAGCAGGATAGAGCCGCATACCGCGCTCTCCGCCTCCAGTGCGTCAATCGTCATAGACTACAACCTCCTGTCCATCCTCGTCCCGCTCCAGGTGATAGGCCCTGGGGCGGTATGTCTCCGTAGTGGCTGGCTGCTCCGCCCTTCGGCGGGCTTCCCAGGTTCGCACGGCGGCTTTCCAGTCTACAATGGGCCGCCCTGCGCCGTATTTCCACCCCCGCGCTGCGTAGAAGTCCACAAAGGCCTCCGGGTCTATGCCGTTCCCCCGTTCCTGGCAATAGGCGCGGACTTCTTCCACGCTTGGAGGAGAAAACCGTTTTGATTTCCCCCTGGAGAGGGGGGTAGGGGGAAGAGAACTATCGTTCTCTCCCTCTTCCTCTCTCTCCTTCTCTATCTCCCCCTCATTGATGGATTGTTCAACGTTTGTTCCATTTTGTTTTTCGTTTGTTCCGATTTGTTCCTCGCTTGTTCCGCCTTTTTTCATTCGGCTTCTCGCTTTGTTCCGACCACTGTCAAGCGTGGGACGAATCAAAGTAAAAACAGAGAGAGGTACGCCGGAGAGCTTTGGGATTTCTTCATCCAGCGCATACCCGATGACCGACATGAGGACGGAAGTCTGGTCCCGCTTTGGCAGCGCCTTCAACGCTTCGTAATAACTGCGGTAGAAGGTAAACTGATCCCGCTTCATAAGGGTACACCCCCCTTAAAACGGGAGCTCGCCGTCCTTGTCGGCATCTTCAAAAGGGCCGGACGTTCTCGCCTTCCAAGTCACGGACTTCTGGACTTCCTCCTGCATCCATGTGGGGAGCAGCTTCAGCACCGCTTCGGCGTCCTCTGCATCCATGTCAAACTGGATCGGTTCGTTTTCCAGGGGCGGCACGTCCATACCCTTCATCGGCTTGGAGATACCGGCAATCTTGGAGTAGGTGCCGCCATTCTTGCTCTCTTGGTTGACCACGGTAAGTAAACAGGGGGCGTTGATCATATTCGCCAAATCGAACCCGGCCAGATCTTCCTGGGTAAAGGGCTTACCGCGCCAGGCGTCCAGATCATGGCGCAGGGTGGACTTCTCATGGAGTGAGGCGGTGTAAGGCTTGCTAAGCCAGCGGGGCTTGTCCTCACCGTCCACCTGTACGCGCTCCGTGGGCAGCTCAAAAATAAGCCGCACCTTTTCTTGATCCTTGTTGTTAAAGTCGTTGTGCTGGATGCCCAGATCGACCACGCCCACGCAGCGGGCCGGATACGCTCCTGGCTCAATGGGGGCGCTGCCGCCGCCCTTGGTCTCCTTAACTGTCAAACTCATGCTGCTTGTCCTCCTTATCAAATGTAATCGGGCACTCGTTCCCTATCCCGTCAAATGGATAGGGCAGGAACTCGCCGGTGAGGGCGCATTGGTGGCGCTTGAGGCCCTCCCGGTATTGAATATAGGGGCACCACTGGCAGACTGTCATGCCGTTAAGCTAAGGAAAGTAAACTTTGACTTCTGCCTTTCCGGTGGTATAGTAAGAAACACAATTTACTTTCATGTAATCGCCCCCTTTTCAACCCATTTATATAAGGTTCTTTTATTAACATGAAGAATAGACGCAGCTTCTTGCACAGTGATTTCTTTCCCGTTTATATGGACCCGGATTTTCTTACGGCGATTGGATGCTTGTGCCCGCAACTCCACCCATCTGCAATTTTCTGGCGAATATCCCTTCTCGTTGTCGATTCTGTCTATGGACGCTCCGTCAAAGTAACTCGCCCCCATATCGGACTTAAAGTTTTCGTAGTTTTTCCATCTCGCGCAGACAGAAATACCACGTCCACCATAGAGTGGGTATGATTCTCGCTTTGGATTTGTACAGCGTTGAAGCATTCCGGCCCAAATGCCGTACATTCGAGTTCTGCTGTCTCCGTGTGTTTTACAGGGCGCAGGATAGAACCTTTTCAGCATCTTCATTTGTGCCTTAGATTGCTCCAACTGGAGACACCCACAAGATTTAACCCGGCCGCCCCTTAATTGGCTCCCGGTTGCATAAGTGGTATTCCCGCAATCGCAGATGCACTCCCAAACTTTTTCGCCATGATGTCCGCTCCCAGCCATTCGGATCACAGTAAGCCGATTAAACTTCATCCCGGTGATATCAATGACTTTTGCCATCATTCGTACCGCTCCACTTCCAGCCCCATCTCCAACGCCACCTGCTCCGGGCAGTCTCGTAGGGCCTTGTTGACCGCGGCCCGGAAGCAGTCCGGGCAGAGCCACCACCCCTCCCACTGAAACCGTGCCTCGCCGTGGTAGACCTCCTGGCGGCACTTCTCGCAATAAGCAGATGCCGGAGTCGTCTGGCTGTCATACAATGGGATGTGCATTACAGCTCCTCCTTCTCCAGTCCGTTTCCCTGGATTTCGATATAAGAACGGTACATAGATCCGCTTTGCTTCTCCTTTCCTATGGAAACTACATAGCCCAGCTTAAGAAGAAGCGTACCAAGGTCAAGCCAGTCCTGATTGGACATATTTCCATTGCGCTTTTGATACAATTTCATTTGACTTTCCTTTCTAATCGTCATAAAATGTAAATAAACAAATGTTTCCCTTGCCGCCCTCCGGTCTCGCACACCGGGGAGCGGCGCTTTTTATTCGTAAATAACGGCTTCCGCCCGTGTAATAAAATGATGAATGCCAGTAGAGCACTCGTTCCAGCGGTCATCATCAAAATCAGACACTTCAACGGTTTCGCCTATGGCATAAACAAAGTTCGGATCAAAATTACTCCTTACTTGGTCACCCCCAGGATTCCCGTTGATATCTGTGATACTCAATACCTTGGCCTTACTGGCGCGGCATTTTCGGCTAGTAGCGGAGGAGCGTCGTGCATCTGCGGGGATTTCCAACTCCACAACAAGGTCACCCGCCTTTTTGTAGCCGATATAAGAGCCGGATTCCGGACATTGCAACGGATAGAACGCCGTATAAATATCCCACATCATTTGATCTATAGACGCACCGCTCAAGTCGGCACCGCTCAGGTTGGCACCGCGCAGGTTGGCACCGCTCAGGTCGGCATCGCGCAGGTCGGCACCGCTCAGGTCGGCACCGCTCAGGTTGGCACCGCGCAGGTCGGCACCGAACAGGTTGGCATCGCTCAGGTCGGCACCGAACAGGTCGGCATCGCGCAGGTCGGCACCGCTCAGGTTGGCACCGCTCAGGTCGGCATCGAACAGGTCGGCACCGCTCAGGTCGGCACCGAACAGGTTGGCACCGCTCAGGTCGGCACAGCGCAGGTTGGCACCGCGCAGGTTGGCACCGAACAGGTTGGCACCGAGCAGGTTGGCACCGAACAGGTTGGCACGGCTGCCACCCTCTCCATTCAGCCAAAGGAGATGCTCGTCCAAAATCTTTTTTAAGTCCATTTTGCTTCCTCCTTAATCGGGGATCGTAATGACCGCCCACACATCGTCGATGCTCTCCGCGCCCTCCAGGCCGGTGATCTGGATGGTGAGCGGGCCGGTGGGCGTGGGGGACGGGGTGGTGGTTGCCGCCGGGGTCTCAATGGCTGGCTGCTCCGGTTCCTGGTTCCAGACAATTTCGATCAGTGCAACCAGCGCCAACAAAAAGAACAGGTATACGGTAGTCACGATCAGTTGCTTTTTCATAGGCTCGCTGCCACCAGAATAGCCAGAACCAGCGCCGCTCCGGCAACCACCGCCAGTTGTACCCGCTGGGCCACCGCCTGCGCCTGCTGTACCCGGCGGCGGTAGGCCCGGTAGCTGTATGCCTTTGCGCGTCTCTCCCGTTCATTTCTTGGTTCGTTCATACTGCGCTCCCTCCTTCCATCCATCGGATGAATGCTCGGCGCGGAACCAGCGTCCGTGTCCCATGAACATGTACGGGAAATCCCAACAGTTCAGGTCGCTGCCTCGCTTGCAGGCTTATGTAGTACGGGTCACATCCGATTATCTTTCCAACAATGGCCGGAGTGAGCATTTCCCGATCCATGGATTTGATATCATCCAGCGTCATTGTCGCCATCTCCTTTTTCCTCCTTCATGTTCCCGAGTGCTTCGATGAACCATTCAAGCTTTTTCCCAGTTAGGGCCTCTACTGCCTCGCTAGTGAGCTTGAGGGAATTGTAGTTCTGTCGAACAAGCTCCGAGATTTTGCTGTCTTTGTTCATGGTAATAAAAAATCCTCCAATCTTGCCAGAGGCCGGAGGATGTGATATACTGTCTCCGATACCTCGTAGCTTCGGTACGTGGTGTCATGCCCTGGTCGGTGCGTCACCACTGGCCGGGGCGCTTTTTGTTGTGCTCCCCCTCTCGCCGTGATAAAATATCAATGAAAGGGGGTGAAAATGTGGCGGACGTTAATACTTTCCCTGGGACTCCTGTTGAAGCCATAGCATATCTTTATGTCCAAACCCAGGATTTAACTGGAAAAACACCTGTTCAGATCTATGAAATGTATCTTGATGCCTATTATCAGATACTGAAAGACCGGAACAAAAAGAAGAGCGAAGACTGGTTTAGTCAAAAGCAAGAAGAAGTGTTGAAAGATTGACCATCGCATTCGTCAATTGATAGAGGTCTCGATCCTCTATTGATTTCTCTGAACGCTCGGAAAGTAGCTGCAACTGCTTTTCGAGCGTTTCTTTAATTTCACTGCGCTCCACCCTACTCGCCTCCTTCCATGCCTCTCCCCATCAGGGACGGGGCGGGCTTTATTCACTTGTTATCGATCCGCCGAAAAAGATCATCAACTGTATAGTCAGGAAAGAATTTATTTTTGATTTCAATTGCCTCTTGGATTGAAAATGCACCTTTCCCGGCCATTTTGTTACGAAGAACACGATCGCTAATTCCGGCCTCCTTTGCTAGAACACACTTCTTAATTCCTCGTTTGGCAATTTCGCCGGCCAAGTTAGGATAAACCGCAGTCATAACCTCACCTCCATTTCCACTTGCGGAAATTCTGTCTTTATTATATTCCCGTTTACGGAAACTGTCAAGCTATTTTGCAAATTTTTATTTCCGATTTCGGAAATTTTATTCTTGCGATTTTTTTATAATTGTGATATATTATTTTCAGGAGGTAAAGAAAATGTGGCTTGACGTTTTTAATGAAATGCGAAAATCATCAGGGATGAGTCTTGATGAGTTAAGCGAAAAATCAGGAGTCCCAAAAGGAACCCTTGCAAAAATAACATCAGGTATTACAAAAACTCCATCTCTCGAAACAATGAGAAGCCTTGTTTATGCGATGGGATACACCCTTGATGATTTGGACAAAAAAGAAAATTCCCCTGCTCCACCCGAAGACGAAGAAGGGGAATTGACTGTTGATGAAGTTGTATCTGCCTTTGTCTCTGCTGGGATTGTTCCAAAGGGCAAGGATCTAACTGATGCAGACCTTCGATTCTTGCTCGCAATTATGGACGCTATTGACCGCTGGTTCGCAAATTAACACCAAAGTACGCAAGGAACGATAAGGGAATTTTTTCTTATTTAGTGCTTTGGTTAGCTTTTCAAAGTTTGGAAGCCCTTTTTCGTTTGGCGTCATCTTGCGCCCTCCTCCCAATTTGAACCTTACCAAGATTTTGGTTGGGAATTTTGTTCCCCTTGTTTATTATTATAGAACGCTAGTTCTATTTAAGCAATATGTGTTATCACCAAATTGTGGCAGCTTATTTTCTATATGCTAAGAGATTGCTTCGTTAGAAAAGAACGGATTATTGGGCTACGCTTATGATATGGTACACCAACCCATAATTGCCAAACAGAACGAGAATCTAGCCGCAGAATTGTATTTATGGAACCTACCGCCATAGTTCGGCAAAATAGAGAGGAGAATGGGAAATGGAAATGGGATGGAAAAGAATGGCCGCTTGGGGATTGGCGCTAATAATCCCGCTGTCCGCTTGTACTTCTGAGTCAACAGTAGATGTGAGCAAAAGCCCTCCCCCGGAACAGACCATTGTAGCCACACCTGAAAGTGACCCAATAAAAGACAATATTACTGCTACATTCTCGTCCTTCTGTGATACCTCATTTATAGAGATCTCCCTATTTGGAGATATGACCACAGTGAGTATCTATGACCCTGACATAGCCGCGCTTATACAGGAAGCGAAGGAAGCGGGGTCTGCGCCAGCTAACTGGGAGGATATTAAATCAACTCTTGTCGAGCTATCTAAGAATGCTCCATTACTCCAAGATACTACACGATGCGCCATTTACCTCAAGCAGTCAGAAGCTGGAGAAATATATCTTACTGTCACTGGCGATAAAGTTATGTTTGATGTTTTTGAGGAAGCGGTTACTTATAACGATGGGAAAATTAGCCTAGATGAATTTAACCAGATTAAAACGGGGATGACATACGACGAAGTAGTTTCGATTATTGGCTCGAAAGGAGAACTGCTATCCGAATCAGATCTTGGCATTGGGTCAGAATATGTAACTACAATGTGGATGTGGGAAGGCGAAGGTTCTATTGGGGCTAACGCAAATGTGATGTTCCAAGATGGCAAAGTAGTGAATAAAGCACAGTTCGGATTAGAGTAACAATAAGGAGATTTTACATGCTGGATGAAAAAGATTTGCAGGCAATCCAATCCATTATCGCAGACGCTGAACAGCGCATCACCAAAAACACCGTAATGATGATGGAAACCAAATTTGAAAAGCGGTTTAATTTGCTCGCAGAGGGCCAGAGCGCCATCCTGGAGAAACTGGAGCGCCTGGACGACATGGAGGTCATGGACACCCGGATCACCGCCCTGGAGGCTATGGTGAAGAAGCTGAACCGCGAAATGGAGAAGCTGAAAAAAGCGCAATAAAAACACCGCCCCCGGTGCTACCAACACCAGGGACGGCTCACATAGAGGGCAGTAAGTTTTGACGGGCTCACTGCCCTTTTATTCTATCAAGAATAGGAGGTTTTTTCAAGTGAAATGCAGAAAGTGCAGGGCAGAAATACCCGACGAGAGCAAATTTTGCATGTATTGCGGTGCAGCGCAAAATGTCCGGCAAAATCCAAAAGGCCGCGGTAACGGTCAGGGTTCTGTATACCAATTGCCCAACAAGAAATGGATCGCGGTTAAAACAATAGGGTATGAACCGCTTCCAGACGGTACTACGAAGCGTATCACTCGCTCAAAATCTGGCTTCCGTACAAAACGAGAGGCAATAGAATATCTACCCCTAGTGGGGAAGGAAGATAAAGTGCGTCCCACGACCTTTTTGCAGCTCTACGAGGCATGGGAGCCTACACACCGCGCCGGAAAGTCTACCATGGACTGCTATCGGGCCGCAAACAAGTATTTCAAGCCCATTTGGCACCAACGCCTCTCCGACATTACCGTGGACGATTTGCAGGAATGCCTAGATAGCTGCGGAAAAGGAAAGCGAACACAAGAGAACATGAAAGCCCTGGCCGGGTTGGTCTACAAATACGCAATCCCGCGTAATATGGCAAAGCTTAATATGGGGCAATACCTAATTGTAGGAGGCGAAGAAGGATCGGGGAAAGAGGGGCTACCCTTGGAGGCCGTAAAATCCATTGAGCAGGCCATTGGAGGCGTTTCGGGTGCAGACTATATCCTTTGCCATTGCTATCTGGGATTTCGACCGTCTGAGTTCTTGGCTTTGGATGCAAAAGACTATAACCGGACTGAGAGAGCTTTTGTCGGTGGCTCAAAAACTGACGCCGGACGGGATCGTGTTGTTACTGTTTCCCCTAAAATCCAGCCTATTATAGACCGCCTAGTTAAAGACAAAATAGCCGGACCTATATTTTGTGCGAAGGACGGCTCTCAAATCGGCATATCGGCCTATAGAGCGCTTTTTTACGGTGTATTAGAAAGATGTGGTGTAGATAACCCCATTATCGACGAAGGCGGCGTAAAGCGCCGCAAGTATACTCCACACAGTTGCCGACACACCTTTGCAACTTTGATGAAGCGAGTACCAGGTGCAGATAAGGATAAACTAGAGCTTATGGGGCATACATCTTCCGAAATGCTTCGTCACTATCAGGATGTATCTTTTGAGGACCTTAGAAGGGTAACCGATATGCTCTAAATCTATTATGCAATAGATCAGCAATAGCATGATATATTACACGGTTTTTTAAAATTTAGTAAAATAAAAAAGTGCTGAGAAATTTGGAAAACTCCAAAATCTCAGCACTTTTTGGTCCGAGTGACTGGATTCGAACCAGCGGCCTCTTGAACCCCATTCAAGTAGAAATCAAGTAGTTTCAATGATTTTAAGAATAAATTATGCAATAGATCAGCAATATAGGAATAATGAAATACACGTATAATATCAATAAGTAGCTCTAAAAAGGCGGAGGCTATTGCCCCCGCCCTTTGTTTAGCCCCTCACGATGTACTCGTAGTAGCGGGCCAGCTTGTCCTCCGGTGCGTCCTTGTCACAGAGGAACGATTTTGCCATGTCGGCATAGAAATCAATCTTATCGCCAACACCGTGTTTCTTGGCTACCTTAACGTAGTCACTATAGACCATGTTGAGGGCCGCCCAGAACTGGACAGGGTCGCACTCAATCCCACGCTGGGCCATGACCTGTTTGGCCTGCTCCAGCGTCCAGTGAGCGCCGTGGGTGCCGTCCTCGTTGTCCATATGCTTAGACCATTCATCGGCCATCTCCTTCGTGAAAGGGATATAGCCGGAAGCAGCCCCATAACCTGTCATGCGTTCTCCACCTTTTCTGTACGCCATCTCGTCCATGCGGTAGTCATGGTCAAACTCTCTCGGAGTTCTCATTTCTCCTTCTCCAGAGATAGCGAATCCGATTTTGTTCATTGGCCGATTCATCTCCCGTCGCTCTGTGTATGCGCTCCCATCCTCCCGATAGACCGGTGGGACGTAGGGGTAGCCGTAGTGAGACTGAGGGCCGTACATCCGGTCATCCCAGTAGCGGCTATCTACCCACATGCCACCATCGTTGCGTGGGGCAAAGCGCCCATCAGAGTAGCGACGATAGCCCCGATCCTCCGGCTCCATCATCTCAGAGCGCGGTGCATAACGGCCATTGTCGTAGTGTTCCCGGCCACGGCGGTCGCGCAATTTGTCCTCGGGCTCCCGGTCATAACGGCGGTCATCCTTGCGTCCGCCGGACATGAGCATCATCCGAGTAGATCGTTTCATTTTGACCCCTCCTTACGCCGTAGGGGCGGGTGCAGCACCGCCGTCAATACTGGCAAGATTGTTACTGGGAGAGCAGCAGGGATGCCCCAGCATGCGGAACGATCCGCCGGTGGGGGTAGTCACCACACAGACGGAGTAGCGGGTGCGAGTACGGATGCCGCAGGCAGTCACCTGCGCGCAGTTACGCTTGGTAAGGGGATATAGCTCTGTCCCCGTACCAATAGTAATGTACACAGGTGCATTGATGGTAGTTGTGGCCGGGATGGACTGGGCTACCACAATACAATACTTCCCGCCGTTGTTGTAGGCACCGGCAGGCAGATTGATTTCAAGGTTGCCGCCGGTAAAGGTGACCGCCTGGCTTAGCACCAGGTTGTCGCACAGGCGGCAAACAGGCTTACAAGACATAAAATACCTCCAAAAATCAGGGGCGGCAGACATTTAGCCCGCCGCCCCGAAATAGTCACGGCAAAGCCGGAAGGTCAACTTACGAGGAAACCTCGTAAGTTTAGCAGCCACAACCGCAGCCGTTGTTGTAGGTCCCGCAATAGGGATAGGGGGCGGGCACCTGGTAAGCGGGCACGGGCATGGGATTGATGCGCCGAATCAGTTCAGAGGTCTGAGCGTCCAGAGTGGCGGTCAGATAACTGTTCTGGTTGGCCTGAGAAGCCTGGAACTTGAGCGCCTGATTCTCAGACTGTAGGCTAGAAATCTTGTCCTGAGTCAGGAAGTCCAGAATGGCCCGGGTGTTGGCGTTGTTGTTGTCCAGGATGTCGCGGGTGGTATTCTGGATGGTGTTGCGGGTGTCGCAAGCCTGGGTCGCCATATCATACCGTACACCCTGAATTGCGGCCTGTGTGTCGCAGCAGCACTGAGCCAGCTGGGCCCCCAGAGAGTTGAAGCCGGTCTGGGTCTGATACCCCAGATTGCAGATGGCCGTATCCACGCCGTGGAAGCCGTTGGTCATGGTGTTGTTCAGAGCAAAGGTGCTGTCGCAAATGCCCTGCTGGATAGCGGAGATACCGCGCTCAACGCCATTGAACGCAATGGCCTCGTTCACATCGGCACGGGTGGCTAGGCCCTGGAGGCCGGGATCGGTGCTGGCACCGCCACCGCCGAAACCACCGAAGCCGCCGCGGCCCCAGCCAAAAATCATAGCGAAGATGATGATAGCCCACCAGCCATCGCCACCCCAAAAGCCGCCATTGTTACAGTTGCCGCCGTTGGAGTCGGAGCCAAGAGCATAGCCAGTCGCAAAATCGTTATCCATTGTATATACTCCTTTGTCAGTTATTACATCGGGGCCGTACGCTCCCCGGATGTTTCCAAAAAGCGGTTTTTTGTCAAGACACCGAAAAACTGAAAAGAAATGCTCTATTTTATTTCATGGGTATACCTAGTTGTCGTGCAATTTCCTCAACGGAGGTTCCCCTCTGTTTTGCCATGTTTTCCGCAGTCTGGCGAAGCTGCTGCGGGTTTTTCCCTTGAATGAGCCGCATAGCTTGAGCTGCCTGCGGATTCTGTCCAGCCATCTGCTGGAGCATTTGCATGGGATTCCCGCCGTTCCGCGCCATCTGGAGCATGGCCGTCATGGGATTATTCATCGGAGGCATCATTCTTTTTCCCTGCCTTTCCGCCAGACGTGGGCTTTTTCAGCCGTTCTATCTCGTCTTTCAGATTGTTGATGGTGTCCTTCATGTCCATAAATTCATCCAGCGGTGCAAAAGCAGGGGCCGGGTTCTCTACCTGCTGTTCTTTTGCCTGCTGTTGACCATGGAACTCAAACACATCAGCAGCTCCGGTATTGGTATTGAATCGTTTCATATAGACCACATTATGAGCGAGGTCGGGGAAAAACATGGGAGCACCCATGAAGTCAACCGGAACACCCAGCGCTTCTTCCTTGGAGGCCACAGGACGGCAGAAAAAAGCGGGCTGTGTGTTTACATTACTCTGTGGCTGAATGGTCTGTGAGGGTTGCTGAGTAGGTTGCTGGGGCTGATATACTTGTGGAGCCGGAGCAAACGGGGTAACAGGATTGTAGGCCCCATAAGCCGGGTATGTGTAATTAGGAAACGCCATACTGACGCGCCTCCCTCCCCGCCTCCAATGCGGTTACGTAATCCTCTAGGCCCTCGTCATCTCCCTGTGCCATGTACCACATCGCTGTTTCGGCGGCACAATCGCGGGACATGCCAGCGGCTACCATCCTCTCGATTAGAGTCATATCCAACACGTCCTTGTCCATAAAATAAGGAGTCCGTGAGGAGGGCGGCGACGTGTACCAACCCTGTATCCTCACGTCCTCCTTGCCTATATTATCGCAAAATTTAACTCCCGCTGGGTGGCGGCCCAGCGAGGGTTATGTGTTAGTTATGTGTAAGTTGTGTGATTCGTTTTGCTGCGCGGCACACTTCGTCGAATATGTAAGGGATGTGGTGGGATACTGTTGACCGTTCCCAACCAAGCTCTGCCGCAATATCCATCTGCGGCCATTTCTCGATAATGTACCGGCGGGCTATCAACTCATCGTCTCGATACAACGCGGCCTCTTTGATGGCCGTTTCCAGCTCAGAGCGCAAGAGGTCGGCTAACTCTTGTGGCAGCTTCACTCTTGCGCTCATTCAGTCACGTCCTTTCGACCTCCGGCGGCTCCGTTGGCAGTTGTTTCAGGGCCTCGACCAGTTTTGCCGCTGTGCCATTTCCGTCCAGGGCATTATATGCCTTGTACATGTCCAGCACGTTTTCCAGCCCGTAGATAGGGATATACCCTTTCTCGGAATAGTGATTGTGCTCCGCGATGAGCGCGCGTCTCAGCAGAGTCCGCACACCGTGTATGATGGCGTCGATCTTCTGGTTGTCCGTTTTGACGCGCTTTCTTTCGCGGGCGGCGACCGCCTCGATGATTGCCACCAGGACGACCGCCGCCCCGGAAATCAGTGGGCCTACCCACTCCATGGGCATCAGCCCTCCTTAGTCAACTGCTTATAGACCTGATTGATACCAGTGGCCGCAAGGCCGGAGACGATGCCAACGGCGGCGGCGGTCAAATAGTCCGAGGCCGGGAACTCCGGCATGACGAACATGCCGAGGATGCCCAGCACCGCGCCAAACGCACCGCAAATGATGGGAATCCACTTATTGTCCAGTCCGGTAGCTTTGACCACCTGCCCGACGAGGAAGCAGATCACAGTGATAACCGCCACTCCGGTGATACCCAAAGAAGAAATGTCCATGATATGTACCTCCATCAAATCAGATTCAACCGATCCAGCACGACGGCCAGCTCCTGCCGGGTCATATTATCGCGGGGCCGGGTGCCGTCCAGAACGCCCTTGTCTTTGGCCTTCTGCCACGCATCAGCGGCCCAAACGTCCGGGGTGTCCTCCGAGTTGTCCGCTCCCGGTTCGGCTTGCCATGCTACGCCCAGGAACTCACAGATGCCCTTTGCGGTGGCCTCGGCCAGCTTGTCCCGGTACTTCGTATCTTTGAGGTACTCCACGTCGGCCTTGTTGGTGTGGAAGCCGTACTCAATCAGGCAGGCGGGAGCGTCCGTCTTGGCGAGCACGGTATACATCTCATGCTTGATAGGTTCACTTCTTAGGGCCACCCCCGCGGCGTGGAACGCGTTGACCAGCTTGGAGGCCAGAACATTGCGCTGCGCCGTCATAGGCCCGGCGCTGGTGTAGATCTCCAGCCCGGACGCGCTCGACCAGCCCCCCTCCCCGGCGGCGTTGGTGTGGATGCTCACAAAGCAGTCCGGCTGCGCCTTATTGCTGGTCTCTGCCCGCTCCGTCAGGCTGGGGTAGTTGTCCGCCGTCTTGGTGAGCACCACGCCCACCCCCTGGGCCTCCAGCAACGGCTTGATGCGTTGGGCCATGTCCCACGTAAACTCCCACTCCTTGTATGTACCATCCGGGGAGCCGTTGACGTTGCCCGGCCCGTGCCCAGGGTCTAGGCATACAGTATGCTTGCTCATAGGCTTGTCCTCCTCTTCCGGCGGTGTCTGCTCCGCCTGCTTGAGATACACGCAAATCCAGTTGTGCACCTTGCGGCTAGCGGTGATGCGCTCTCCGCCAAAGTCACACTGGCTGGAGCCGCCCCCATCCAGCATAACGGCAGAGGCCCAGCCCAGCCCGGCCAACTCGTCCCGCAGAGTTTCCGGCGTGGCTGCGTCTCCGGTCCCATCGCCAGAGCAATAGAGGGCCAGACTGCCACCACGCAGGCCAATGGCGCTGCGCCCCCTCTTGCCTCCCTGGGCTGATCCGTAGGAGGGCTTATCCACCGGCTTACCGGAGGTAACGAGGGCGGTCACAGCGATAAAGTTGGCCGCTCCCCCGTACTCGGAGGTCATGCGGATGTCCGGGCCTTTGTCCCAGGCGTAGCCCATCGGACGCCAGGGCGTGCCGGAGAGCATCGCCCCGCCCACCTTAAGCAGCGGGCAGGGGGTGCCGTCTGGGTTCCACATGCCGCCATTGAGCACGTAATGAGCCTTTGTTTCAGCCTTGACCTGAGAGAGCGTCTTGCGGCAGTTGGTGACTCTCAGCTCAATCCGCTCCACGGACGAGAGCGGGATGTATGTAATGAGCTTACTCATTTGATTCACATCCTTTTATCCAGCGATCCCGCTGTTGATTACTGTTCCGGGGCCAGTAGCCCGGCCAGCTCCTGGTACTCCTCCGGGGTGAGCCGGTCGGCGGCGAGATAGACATCCATCTTGTCCTGGAGGCCGTCGGTGCGGCCCCGGTCAATAAGCAGCTTGCAGAGGTTGTATACGGTTGTCATGGCGTCTCCTTTCTCATGTGGCAGCGGTGGTAGTCAGCTCCAGCATACACAGCCGCGCCTCGTGCTCGGACAGCATGTCCAGAGTGATGTCCTCTGCGAGGGGCGGCTGGGGTTCCGGCTCCGGCTCTGGGGGCCGCTCCGTGGGCGTGACACCCACCAGCTTGCCCTCCTCAATCTGGAGGTTACACCAGCCATAGGTCGCCCACACCGTGTCATGGAGGTGGGCGGGCACCTCTATGTAGCCCTCCAGCCAGCAGGCGCGCCGCCCGCTCTGGCTCTGGATCGGGTGCTGGCCGCTTTCCAGAGGTTCTATTTGGATGATGGTCATGGTACTTCACTCTCCTTTAACCAATGGCGAGATAGTAATAAGCATACCCACTGCTATTCAGTTGTTTATTTGCGTTTTCCTTGTGGTACCAGATTATCGTCTTGCCATTATCCGCAACTTTCGCATAGCTTCTACTGGCCGCCGCATCGTCGTAAAATCCTCCACCTTCTGTATAATTCTCAGAAAGAATTGGTGTGTATATCATCGGGCTTTCACTCATTTCTTGCGAAAAATATGTAGTGCCCTCTACCCGATATTTAACCACCCAAAACAAAATTGGAGTAAAGTCAAACGTTATACTGTTCGGATTTCCCTCCCCATATGTCCCTGTTCCGATATAGCTGCCCGTAACTATTTTTGTGCCTACAGGCCTGTCCTTGCTCCAGACCTGGAGCACCCCGTCGAGCGCGCCCGCACCGTACACGCCGGGGCTGCTGATAACCTGCCCCTCCGTCACCCAGTCCGCCGCCACGGTGCCGGAGTAGACGACCTCGATGCTCTGTCCGGCTGTGCCGATCTGGAGGGCGATAGCGTCCTGGCTGCCGTCCACAAAGCTGCCCGCGATCTGGTTGCCGGAGACGGTCAAAGTGGTAACGGTGCCATAGCTAGAGTTTCCAGCATCAGCATAGGCGACTATCAAGTTATTGCCCGAGACCGCACATGCGCTGAGTGCTTTTGCAACGTTCTTGCAAAATTGGAATGCCTCTCCAGATTCAAGCGCATCTGCATTTCTTGAAACAACAATTGCAGGACTTCCATAAATGCTGTTTCCTGGAGGAATCAGACAGACATACTTTTCGCCTACTTGAGATATGCTAATCGGATTTTCTGCATTTCCGCTCCCTCGATTCCAAATGGTCTTTTTCTCATTTGGGAGGGAAATCACATTGTTTGATACTTTTAAAAGGCGAACATGTTGATTCGAAACCTCAGGCGTCGTGTATGTAGTTTTAAAAAATACTATTGCGTCCGAGCCGCTTACACATACATCAGGAACCAAAATTCGGGACTCCTCAAATGTTACCACCTCGCCCCACGTCACCGCATCGGAGTCGTTGATGGCAGCAATAACAGCCTTGCCTTTGGAGCCGTCGTTGTCGTCCGCGAAACAGATACATACGCGTTCCTCGCTTATAGCTGCCGCGGAAATATAACTTTGGGACTCCCCTGTAACATCTCTTGTATATATACTCCCGAGGCTGGAGGAAGACAGCGTATACACACGTACTCTCAGTTTGCTTGAGCCAGCGATGATAGCTTTGTAGACAACCGCTACCCGGCCATTGGGGAGCGTAGCGAATGCATAGTAGCTGTTAAAGGCAGAATCTACTCCAAAACTACCTTTAAAAGAAATGCTTTTGCCTGAAACCGTACCAACATTTACATGTAGCGAAAGGTCTTTTAAATACCCTACCAAAAATTGCGTATCACTCAGGCGGGCGGCCATAATATTGGAAGCATTGACATTTTCTATGACTTGCCTATTCGTTTGTCCAACCACTGTTCCAGTATCATCAATCAAATGGACGCAAGGCCAATATGTTGAACCATTTTGATAAAGGTAACACACAACATTTAGATTGTCTGAAAGGCGAAGAACAGAAGTACCAAGAGTAGCCGCCCCGTTATCAAACACCGTCTTCACATTTTCCACCGGCATTGCGCTCTTCTGCACTTTCCCTTCCACAACATCCACCACGTCGCCCGCTTGGATGCTCTGGCCGGAGGCGATGGGATAGGTGCCCTTGACTGCGCTTTTCCCATTGGCCGAGTCTGCCAGCGCCTTTCCAAATTCGGTTTCGCTACCGATGTAGCCACCATCTAATGCTGATTGATATGCGGACTTACCGTCTTTACCAGGAGCACCATCTTTCCCTGGAGCTCCGTCTTTGCCGGGCAGTCCCACCCCGGCAACTTTTTTGCCGTTTACAACGATAGCCATGTGCTACACCTCCACCCATTGCCACATATCCGGGGTATCCGGGGCCCACGTGCAGGGAATCATGTCCCCACCCTCGGCCACCTTGTAGACCTTGCCGTTGTAGCTGTAGTGCTTGTCCGCATAACAGTCCATGCCGTACACCCACGGGATGGGGTCGTCCACTGTGCCCGCGTGCTCCCGGTCAATAGGACGGTAAATGGCAAGCATGCCGTCGTCGTGCGGGGGCATCTCCTCTTGAGGCGTTACCGCCTGCACCACCCGGTAGAGCTGGCCGCCGTCGTTTAGGATACGGCCTGCGGGTAGCTCCTCCCCAGCCTCCAGGACCTCCGCCCACGCGGGGAACAAGTCGGGCATATCCAGGGCGTAGGTGTCAGGTATGGCCGTGCTGGTGGCCGCATAGGCCCGCATAGCGGCGGCGTATTGCGGAATTAGTTCAGGTTCCGGCGGTCTTGTGTCCGGGGTGGCCTGTCCTGTTTCTGGGTTGTAGCGCCACCCCTGCTCTACATCGTCCTGTACCTCTACACAGCGCCGTGCAAATGCCTCGCTATACCACTTCTCCGGCGGAAGTGCATATTCCGGGATGATTTCTCGGATAGTGTTATCCTCGTTCAGATAGACCGTTTTTATTAAAAATCACCCCCTACCGTAAATCGCCACATATCCATGCCCACCTCGTCCGCCAGTTCCGGATCTCTTTTGATTGGAAGAGTAATTGCAGCCGCCGCCAGCACCACCGCCACCGCCGCCTTTGCTGCCATTTTTACCATCGGTTCCATTTGCAGACTGGCTGGCCCCGTCTCCTCCATCGCCTCCACCGGTAGCCCCTCCGCTTGCTCCTCTTTCCTTGTTGGTGGTAGCGTTTCCATCGGCACCACCGCCACCACCGCCGGCCATATGTATCCCAATGATATCTACAAGGATGCCATCATTTCCCCGTTGTGTGCTTACCCCTCCACGGCCTGGGGTATCAGTTCTATTGCTGTCCAAATTGCCGCCAGGACGGCCAGGTTGTTCATTTGGTGCACCTTCTCCGCCCAGCGCTACAAGCCCGAAAGCGGTGGTACTGCCTCCATTGAGCCCTTTGTTTTCAGAAACGATTTCGTTTCCACCGTTCGGGCCCACTGCCATCCCTCCATCCCCTCCGTAGCCAATAATAATATTGTTGCTTTTGATTATATTGCTATTGAGAAAATGAGCAACAATCACCTCTCCTCCTCCTCCGCCGCCGCCGCCATTTCCTCGGCCGGATTGCTGGCCCGTTTTGCCCATTGAGCCAACGGCTCCGCCACCTCCAGCGCCAATCACAATCACAAAAACATCTGTGTATTGGCGGTCGAACGTATGGGTGTAGCTCCCTGGCGACGTGTATTCCTTTATCAGACTATATCCGATTGAGCCAAGCGCCTGTTCAACACTCGTATCCACGTACCGCTTGTTGGCGGCGTGGTTTTCATTCGCCGGAGGGCCGCTTAAAGTGAGAGGCCCCATCAGAGTCCCGCCAGTCAAAGGAAGATACTCGCCTCCGCCATTCCCTGCCAGCTCGTCGATAGCCTCTTGTACGTTGGTAGCCTCCAAGCCGCTGCCCGTGTTGCTGTAGCCCACCTGTTCGGCGGAGAGGCCGCCGCCCTCTCCGTCTTCTGTCACCTCAATGGTGTAGGGGCCGTCGCCCAGGCTCTCCCCCATCTGCATTGTGCCGCCGCCAGGGACGGTGACGGCGTCGTTAATTTTCCCAATGGCGGCATCAATTTGTTGTCCTGTGTATGCACCGTTGTACCCTTCGGTTGTCGCCATATTATCACTCCCTCATGCAGAGATACGGTTTCCCGTCAGCGCAGATATACATCGAACTGCCCAGTGGGATGTAATAGTAATTATCGTTCCAGCTACCATCCTTTCCCTGCGCAAATAGGGATATGCGGTAGTCTCCATCCCCGTGAACAAGATAATCGTCGTAGACCTCAAAACTACGTTCTGTGTTGGCCGGGGTCGCGGAGAAGGAGGCCACAAGAGCCCCTTTCCCCACGCCGTAGTTCTCCCCGTTTTTTGTGGCCCGGCACTCAAACGCCTGATATGGGATGTCCGACTGGAATTTTACAATGATATGATCAAATCCAGCTTCATCTGATACCTTGTTACCGGAGACAGAAAAGGTTAGCCCTGGCGCGGCCATTAGGCCACACTCCAGATGCCCGCCTCAGTCTTAACGAACACCTTGACAATCTTGACGTTGTCGCCGCTGCTTGCAGTCTCAAGGTCAGTTCCGGTAATGGTGACCTCGATGGGCGTAGACGCAGGATAGTCTCCATCAGCCCCGCTGGTGTTGATAGAGCCACCGTCGGTTGGGATGAGCACACCGGCATCCTGAGTGCTGGAGTTTGCTGGCACTACGCACACTTTGTATTCAGCAAAAGCCACATCCACGGTGAAGGAGATTTTAGACTTGTTATAACCTTCCACCTTAGAGATTTTGCTTTTGTCCGGGCCGGTAACTGTTACTACAGGTACAGTGGTGTTGAGGGTAATATCGTCGGACACGGCGGCACTTTCGTTGCCCACATCGTCCCGGACTTTGATATGTACGGTTTTTAGCCCGTCACCAGAAGTCAAATTGACACTCTTTGTAGTGGCAAAGGTTTCCCAACTGGCCGACGCTTCCTCCGCTACACCGTCAATGCCCCAAATCTTCATTTGGTAGCCAGTGGTAACATCATCCGAGACTCCGATCGTTAGCTTAACCGCTGTGCTGGTAGCATATAGGGCACCGTCATTGATGCTTAGTGTTAGGCCAGACGGCGCAGTTGTGTCGAGTGTAAGATTAAAATAACTCGCCATGTTTACTTCTCCTTTTCTGTTTCAAGTTCCAGGTAGAAATATCCGCCCGGTCTGGTATAAATCGTTTCGTCTCCAACGGAGGCTGACTTTACACCTAATGTCCCAGCAAATAGCTCAGTCACCGGGATATCTCCAATGTTGAGCATATCGTCACCCCCGAATCAGGTATAGGGTTCTTTGATCTTTTTGGGGAAGTTCATCATATTCCGCTCGGTCTAAAACTTTGATGACGTTGACCTCCTGGGAAGATACATTACCAGTTCCTCCCCCTCCGCCAGAAGGTAGCGGGATATCCGACGCCTCATACCGTCCACTGTCCGGGTTCCAAATCTCCCAAAATCCATCCAGGCCGGGCCTCGGGGGATGCTGGTTCAACTCTGTGATACGCTCTTCCATTTGCTCAAACTCGGAGGGCAGAGGAGGTGGGAAAGCGTCTACGGCGTTAATGGAGTCATGGACCGTTGCGTAGAATATATTACTGTGCCGCACCTGCTCCCCGAGTGTGCCTCTAACCTGCATTAAATACTGTCCATCGTCAGCCAACATGGAGGAGGTCAGCAGAGCGGAGTACACTTGCCCGACGCGCTGGAGCTGGATAATATTCTTTTGACCGTCTTTCTCCACATCCACCATTAAGTCCCACTCGTCTGTGAGGTCTGTGGAGATTTCAAGGGCTACAGCCTCATTGTCGCCCTCAAACCCGAGGCAAAATTTAGGCGGGGTGCAGATGTACCAATCCGTCATGATGAGCATTATGTCCCGCCTCCATCCATAGCGGCCACCTTGTCCAGGAGGGTATCGATCTCCTCACCACTGTATTTGCTGGTATACGAGCCTTCCCCCTGCATCTCCGATACGATTCGTTCCAGTTCCGATACTCGCTCTTCTATTGTCATTGTATCACCTCAGACTGCAAAGATTTGGCGGCCACGCCCGAAAAAGAGTTGCCCGCCGCGGGCCCGAAATCGTCCGGATTCTGATGTTTTAGGCTGTTGGTAGTATACCAGGATACCGCCTGGCCCTCCATTTGACCCACGAGAGCCTTTCCCCGCCGAGCCGCCGTCATTAGTAATCCAGATGCCAGCCGCTCCTCCAAACTCAAAGGGCTCCGCGGATGCAAAAACGCCTCCGGCGCCACCACCGCCGCCGCCGCCATGTCCACCATTTCCTCCAGTCCCAATTTTATTTGGGGCTTCAGGGGGATCAGGGGATGCGCCATCTCCGCCTTCGGCTCCTTTCCCGCTTGTTTCGCCGCCTCCTGGTCCTCCATTCTTCCCAAGTGCGGCTCCGCCGCCGGCTCCACCGCCGTAAATCCGCACTTGTTCTGATCTTAGATTATCATATGACCACTCATAGGGAGTTCCGCTTTGACCGCCAGTATTCGGAGGGACATCCTCGCCGCTCTCTCCATATTCCCCTCTTCGGCTGGATGCCTGCCCGCCACGGCCACCCGCAGCACCGTTAACACCTTCTGTTCCGGGTTTAGCAAGCACATCTCCAGATACTGGGTCGGTATATCCTGTATCAGATACAGCCCCCTGTGCAGACGACAAATCCCCGAAAGTCGTTTCTCCACCAGCAGTGCCCACGGCCCCATTCGTCGCTCCTCCAACGCCTGGGGTGCCGCACTCATAGTGGATGACCTGACCAGGAACAACATCAATCGTCGCCCGGTAGGCCTTTCCGCCAGCGCCTGGAGAGCCCTTCTCTCCGCCTTGCCCGCCATCTTCTGGCGAATCCGACCAAGAGCCTCCGGCGTTTTGCTCCTTCGAGGTCACAATAAGTTGAGATGATCCACCTGATTCACCGTCAAAACCAGCCTGCCCTCCTGTTCCCGCTTGGATGCAGACGACAGTGAGCGAATACACTTCATCCGGGATAACATAATCGCCGCTCCCTGTAAGTATGTCCTCATAGTCGTAATAGGTCTGATCCTCCGTCTGCGGTGGCTTATATCCAACAAGCATTTTTGAAGTTGACTTTAATGTATTTGAAATGTTAATATCTTCTATTTCAATGCAGGCCGTAACTGGTTCTTTGTTATATGGGTCCCACGTCAACACACGGTTTCCTGTTGATTCCCCTTTATAGACAACTGGTGCTTGGATAGATTGAGCATGCTTATAGTAATTTTTCATTCGGTCTGCGACAGCCGCAGAGTTTATGAGCGATACCAACGTAGCATTTTCAACCTTCTTTACATTCGGCTCTTTGGCTGAAACAATATCACGTATGATTTGGATTTTGTTGTGTGTATACTTTGTTCCAGTAAGCCTTCCGGAACCTGAAGATAGTTTTGCGTAGTTGGCTCCACTCTCTAAAATAGTAAAGCCAGATGCGGATAGATTAAAAACAGGCTCTTCAAATGTGATAATACTGCCTGCTTCTGTGGCCCCTTCAAAAAGTGTAGATGACTCACCAGATTTTATATATTGGTGTTCTGTAACAATTACTTGGGTTACTTTGGCCGCGTTAGTGACGCTCGGGCCCTGATACATTCGGTCTAAACCAAGGTTCCCGCTAATTCCATCCCAAAGGGTCGCAATCCGAAGAACTCCATTTAGATCAGTTCGAATAGTTGCGCCAATTGCAAATAGAACCTGTGACAAGTTATCCCTTGCTGTAGCGATAGGCAACCAACCATACAATTTTATGTCTGCTAAATTTGTTTTGATCTCGTATGGTATTGTGCCGCATATGGAAGCAAGAAGTTCGGATGCAGTCTCGCCAGAGTAGATTCCTCCATAATGCTGATTTTCAGATAAAAGCCCAATTGCGCTTGTTGCAGATATCTTATATGTATTGGGTCCATTCCGGTCAATGGATTTCACATAAAACACACCGGTCTGAACGCCATCATAAAAATAAACAATTGGAGCGCTTCTCTCAAACTCTGTAATTGTTCTGTCCTCAGTCTCAATTACGACTGATAAGGTATTGGCTTCCAGAGAGGAAGATAGAAGAGATGTTGCAAGATGAAGATTTCCGCTTTTAATTTTGTTGCCCTCAAAAACTCTGTCGCCATACACAATTTTGTTTTTGTTTGCCATCGCCTATCCTCACTTTTTACGGCTTGACCTGTGCGTCTATCGGAACAAAGCTTACCTCTATTTCTCCCCAATAATTTACGCTACCTTCTACCTTCTCCATGTCTTGAGATGCGCTAGTATAATACGCCTCGTAGGAGATGGTTGTCTGTCCGTCCGCAGCCTCCAACATAACGCTATCATCGACTGAGTGTTGGTACAGATAGTCCCAAAAGGTATCCAGCCCTTCGTAATTGTCTCCTCTGCGAAACACTGTAATCTTATGTCCAAGATAGGTTCCAATAACATCACGTATCATTCGACCGGAAAGCACTCGGCCAGCATTATCTCCATCTAGTACATTGAAACTTCGATTATAAGTCGAAATTGCAACATCTGCGTCAAACTCAATGCCGTTCAATTTGATATAGCTCATTTAACCCTCCACCAAATTTACGCCGATACGCTGAACTTCGCTCTGAGTTGCTTGATAAGATACGCGACCAAGCACCTGCTTGTCGATTTCCAAGATAACTGTATTGGAGCCGCCGCCACCATATCGCTGCATCCCACGGGCAACAGCGGCTTCAATCTCAGATGTTGGAGCCTCTATATTTGTCCCGCTCTTTTGATCTCCCAGTACGGCGAGGAACTCTTTGTTAGGCGGTATGACCGCGCCTTTTGCAAGGGCAGGAACGTCATCAATTGAAAGCCTTGGTACTGACATTCGGCCTGAGCCGGATCTGGCTGAAAAGGAACCGCTACTTGTTTTTCCGCTACTGTTTAATGCTTTGAGCGCAACGCCACCGCCCAAAAGTGCTATTCCAGCCAGCAAGAAAAACGGATTAAGCGTCATTGCTCCGATTGCCACTAATGCAATACCAGCGAGCAGGAGCGCCGTAGATACCCACTGAGATACCTGATCAAGCTGCAACACTTCAACCCAACTTTTCATTTCAGTGCTATTGGATGCAGCTAATGCCGTACCAGCAATAAACAACCCAATTCCAGCAACTAGCAAGGCAATGCCGATCCCCTGCATACCTGGAACCAGAATCAAAACGAGGCCAATTATTGCAATGTACGGCGATATCTCTACCATTGCCGCGGACAGTGCAGAAACGATAGTATCAATTAGCGATTCGCCGCCATCCATTTCCATCTTGCTAAATGCAAAGATCGCAATACCAAGAACAATTAAACCGATTCCTAGGGCAATTTGACCTGCAACCAAGAGCACTATGCCAATTATGGCAATCCATGGGCCAATAACTTCTGCGGCCTCTTGCAATCTCGTTAGGATATTTTGTATAAAATCGCCTTCGTCGCCTGCGGCTTTACCCACGGCCCAAAGGGCTGCTCCAGCGATAATAAACGCCACACCAAGTAGGATGTGTCCAGTGATGACAAGAAAAACACCTAAAACGGCAATCAGGGGACCAATGACTGCGGCCGCCTCCGAAAGTCTTGTTAAAATATTTTGGATAAAGTCTCCTTCGTCGCCTGCGGCTTTACCCACGGCCCAAAGGGCTGCTCCAGCGATAATAAACGCCACACCAAGTAGGATGTGTCCAGTGATGACAAGAAAAACACCTAAAACGGCAATCAGGGGACCAATGACTGCGGCCGCCTCCGAAAGTCTTGTTAAAATATTTTGGATAAAGTCTCCTTCGTCGCCAGATGCCGCCCCCGTAGCCCAAATTGCTGCGCCCATAATGATTAACGAAATGCCAATAAGAATATGTCCCGTAACAACCAAAAGAACGCCAATCACGGCAACCAGAGGCCCGATAATAGAAAGGGCCTCACCAAGCCCTCCTTGTAATAACGCCTTTATAGCTTCTGGATTCGATGTAACAGCATCCACAATAGCAAGCGCACCAGCTACCATCAAGGCGAGTCCGACCGGGATACTTGCTCCTGTAAATACAAGAATTGCACCAATTGCAAGGAGTGCAGCACCAGTAAGTAGCTCAAGGATGGCCGAAAGGGCATCCTGAATACTGGTTTTTACAATAGAGAAATCTGGCTCGATTGATTGGTCCTGTTGTGCCTGATTTTCGCTTTTATTGCTGCTCCCTGAAAGCTGGTTGATTTCATCAAAAGAGGCGAGCGACTTCCCAGCTTCCTCCGCAGCCTCACCCGTTTTTTCAAGTGCTTCTGTTTCCTCATACAGATTTTCAGCGGAGTCCGCAGCTTTCTCTGCTGTTGTACCAAAAAGCGCAGCAGTAATCCGGGCGGCCATTGAAATTATACGGGCCAACATATCGACAAAACTTGTAAATGCTGGTATAATGACCTCAATCATCGGCTGAGCGAGTGTCAGGAGAGCCCCTTTTAGACGTGCAATAGATGCTCTAGCCTCGTCATTTGTTTTGATGACTTTCCCCATCCATTCACGGAACTTCGCAAGACCTTTTGTAATGACCGTGAATACAAACGCACTTCTGATAACTTCACGCATGCGAGAGGAAAATTTGCTTGCGCTCTTTTGCGCTCTATCTACTGATTTTGCCATTTTGGCGGCGGCAGGGCCGGACTTTGCCATGTTCTGCTGGAGCCCTCCGGCTTCCTCTTTTGCCAGGTTCAACTTTCCTTCTAAGCCAGAAATTTTGGAATCATAATCTGAAAGCGCTTTTTCAGCCTGCCTCCACTCTTTCTCAATTGCGTCAACCTTTTCTTGTTGCTTTTTCAATTTGGAATCGACCATAGGCCTGTCAGAATAGGCACGCATATAGTCATCAGCGGACGAACCAGGTTTCATGGCGGCATTGATAGCATTCTGTTCGTCCTGGAGCATGGATAACTGCTTCCTGGCCTCCTCCAACTCCGCATTTACAACGTTGAGGTTTTCTACTAAAGGAAACCTCCCCTGCTTTTTGGACGTAAGTTGATCTTCAAGCGATTGGATTTTCTTAGCAAGCTGATTCAGCTCTTTTTGTGCTTTCTTATTGTCAATATTGGTTTCAATGACGATGGAGCCGTCAGCGGCCACATTAAACACCACCTTGATAGGAGAGATTTACATTGGAAGGGTACAAAGAAATCATTATTACAAGAGAAAAATCGCCGTGGGGATGCGCTGTTGACTTCACGGTGCTTTTGGATGACAAAGTGGTTGGGATTTTAAGAAACGGCACAACCGTTTCTGCATACGCTCAAGATGGACCCCATACGCTTTCGTTCCAAAAGGGGCGTAAAATCGACTGTTCAATTTCAATCCTCGTATCGCCGGATGACACTTCAAAAATTGTAAACACAGCAATATCTGGATCACACCTCGTAGTTGAGAGCGAATACGCAACAAATACGCCGCAGGCAGCCGTATTTGATACAGAAAACAACCAAACAAATCGGAATAGACGGGTTAAAAACAATGTTCTATTCGCCGTTGTAATTATTGCCGCTGTTCTTTCGGCTGTTGCCATTACCTTTGGCAGCCGTACTGCTAAACCATCAAATTCTGGTTCTAATGGGCCAGCGCAAAACGAACTTGTCAACCAGCAGACACAGCAGCCAGAACCATCCGAGAAAATAGATGAAAACAGTGTCGGCATTGATGCAACGCTAAATGCAGACCGATTTGACCTGTCGATTGTGGATATAAAATGGACAACCGCTCTTGAAACATCGCTCGGCACAATAGAGCCGGAAGATTCAGGAAAGGGGCTATTGTGTGTAATCTTTTCTGCAAAGAACACAACGGAAAATGTTCAAAATGTAGCAAACATTGGCTTTAATGCTTACGCCGATGGGCGAAAGGTGTTGCCGAAGGTCGTTGTTGGCACCGTAGATGATGCGGTGGTATTTGTTGGTGCTGTTTCTCCTGGTATGGAAATTGTCGGGCATGTTGTATGGGAACTTCCAGACGATTGGGAGGAATTTCAAACATCTTATATCGATCTTGGAAGTGCCAGAGACAGCAAACAGCACTTTACAATTCACAGGGAAGATATTAATTAGTTATAAGAGCCCCCGCTACCTCATATCGAGATAGCGGGGGCTTTTTTATGCCGTCAGTTCTTTTGTTCCATCCATCCCAGGCAAGCACATCTGCCCAGTGATTTGACGGTTAAAGGAAACCGGGACCGGGATGTTCCAGGTTGCGAATACGTCTCTTGTCATAGCGCCCACCTCCTGGGGCGTACTGCCCATGTCCAGCATCACTCGACGGGTAATTCGGATCAGGTTTGCAATGGCGTTGGGAGATACCTCCGGGGCAATGCGGGCGGGTGATTTTAACTGCTCGTTCATCTTCTCAAAGGCCGTGACGTAGGCCGCTGTAAACAGTACGCCTTTTTTGCCTTGCATTTTGTTTGCAATCATGTCACAGCCCTTTTTGGTGATTAAATAGCTGGGCCGTTCTTGGTTGTTTCCATCCATGTAGCTGCTTTCAATGAAGAAAGAGCCGTGGGCGAAGTTCCCCTCGGCTAAATACTGCTGGTAGGTCCGAATACTTTTCAAAAGCTCGTTATGATTTCTTCCAACCATTTCAGCCACGTCCCGACTATCAACTACATCTATGTCGTGGAAATTAAAAACTTTAAGTTCGTTCATGCGGTCGTCTCCTTCCAACTGAATCCAGAATCTATGCAGCTCCCAAGCAAACGGTCACGCACTTCAATGGTGTTTTTCCAAAGGAGCGCCATAGCCTCCCTCACTGGATTCGCTTCCTCGCTGGACTCGTACATACTGGCAAGCAGGATTTCCATTGTACTGCAAATCTGGTTTAGGTCGTTTGCTGATTCTTCCACCGAATCACGCAACTGAATCATTTCTGGCCTCATTCCGCATCACCGCCTTTCACCGCGATAACCACCTGTTCGGCCCTTACACCCAGATAGGCGGCGGCAATACGCTTGACCCAATGCTCGTTGTTAGTCAACTGGTTAATCAATTCTTGAAGAGTGTTTTTCTCGTTCATATGGAAAACCTCTTTTCATATTGATTAGAGGCTCCCACTGTGATAGAATGGATTTATCCAGTGGGAGACCTCTGGTGATGTAGAGTGTTGGTGTTGCTTGCTAGGCCCGCCAGCACTCTATTTTTCTACCTCAGACCTAACCTTTTGGATACCAAGCCGGATAATATCACTTCTTGTTTTGTCCAACTTCTCACAGCAAAAATCTAAGTCTTCAATCGTTTGTTTGTCGGCTCTGATTTTTAACTGTATATCTTTCGGGTTTTCGGCCTTTGGTCTGCCTGTACGGGGCGACATTTTATCACCTTCTTTCTGTGTACATATTTATTATATAGCGTGTACACAGAAAGTCAAGAGGTTTTCCAAAAATATTTCCGCTATCTCAATATGAAGTTTTCAAGGTGCAGTTAACCGGAGGTTATCCCCCTGTCCAAATCTTTACAAGGTCATTCTCCGCCTCGCTGTAAGTCTGCTTGATGTCGATGATGTCACGGTTCTTGCGGTAGAACTCCCTGTCAGACTTGTCCAGCGGCTTGCCCTTTGCCTTCTTGTCGCGGATGCGGACGATCTGGGCAAAGAGGCAGTCCCCTATTTCCGCATAGGCCGCGAGGATAGTCCACCAGTGGATGCCGCCCGTGTTGGTTTCGATGTCGTAGTCCACAGCGCGGGCTTCATAGCCCAGCACACGGTTGATAGGGCCAATGATGCGGGGGAAGTCCATAGGCCAGTCCACAAGGTGGGGGCCTTTCTGCTTCCGTGGCTCCTCGCCGCCGTTGATGAATCGAAAAACCTCTTTCATGGCCGCGTCATAGTCGGTCAGCTCGTCAAAATCCACATAGAAGATTTGGAGCACGTCAAGGGCGCGGTCTTCCTCACTGGAATCGGGGTCGTTCATGGCTTCGAAAATGTCGAGGATAACCCGATAATCATAGCGGATAGCAAACTCCTGCCCGTCTATATCCACGCTTTTTGGAAGTCCATAGCTCATGGCGTGCTCCTTTGGTTACTTCTTCTGATACTTCTGGTATTTCGCTGTGTACTTGCTGATGCGCGGGTTAGTAAGCTTCTGCTCTCTGGTGAAAGTGGTATCGATCTCATCCATGACCGCCATCATCAGGTTGCACCAGACAGGGAGGCCGTTGGCAATGGCATAGACATTCATGCTGCCGAAGACAGACTCGCTCACAGGGGCATCGAACACGCCGTCAATAATGCCGCGCATTTCAGCGTCCCGCTCTTTGGCAAACTCGAAGATTTCCTTCTTGTCCACCATCTTCTCGATCTGTGCTTTGTAGCTCTCCTGCTTCTTGTCCAGATCCTCAAAAGCGGAGTACAGCCGCTCAACGAAGTTGCTGTCAGTGGGGTTGAACGACACCTCGCACTTGCCATTCAAAGAATATGTAACAAGGCCGGAGTCAAAATTCAGTTCCTTCATAAGTTAAACCTCCACGGTTCCCGGTGTGAATTTCACAGTTCCATCACTAATCGATGCTGTACCAACAGTTCTAGTGCCGCCATATGTAACATCAATTGGCATCCCAATTGTGCCACCGCCTTCACCACCGAGCCCGGACGGCAAAATAGAGCATGAGGAGTATCTTTCAGAAAATACCGCTGTTCCGGCCGTCCCCGCATACAGATGGACAATAAGCATATCTTGATTCATCAAAGCGTTCACGTTCTGATCTTTGATAGCAAGGTTCCAGATTTTTTCCTGTGCTGCGTCATCTGCATCCAACTCACATGGGTCAAAGGTTTGTGTAATGGTTGGTTTCTTCCCGTTGGTATAGGTATTTCCAAAAATATCAACTTTGGTTTCTGTTTGCCAGTCGTATTCGGCTGAACTGTCCTCTACACGCTTACCGATGGGAGACCACGTAGGCGTAGAGCTCTCTCCAGTGTTTAGGTAAGCAATTAACATTTCACGGCCTACGGTCTGGCCCGGCGTAGTATTAAAAGTCAAATCAGACTCAGGCATTGTTTTTCTCCTTTCAAACGCCAACTTCATATGTCAGTTTCATCAAAATCTGGTAGTCTTCATAGCCGTCCTCATAAGCGGAAAATTTGGAGGATTGTGTGGTGGGCTCAACTCGAAGCGCCCGAATCTCGTCTCCCAAATCAGGAAGATTTTTTCTTGCCCAGTCACCGAAGTGGTTCAGTAGCTCGTCAGCCTCCAAGCGCTTGTCGTTGCTGCGCCCAGGCTTAATACGATAAATTAGTTTGAATTGGTACTCCGCCTGATAGCCGCCCAGGATGAACCGCTTTGTGATATAGGTTCCCTGGATGGTAGACAATGCCATACCGGTCTCGTCTCCCTGGTCAGCAGTCAGGAACTCATACTTGATGATGCCCACCGGCTTTTCCGGGAAGGTGTTTGCCCACACCAGCATGGAGCGGGAAATCTTGTCCACTTCCTCAGCCGACGCCAGCATATGTGGCTTTTCGTTCTTAGATTTCACGTTTCACCGCCTTGTCCGCCACACGGACCCACTTTTCAAGGTTTTCGGCCTTGCTGGCCTCAAACCAGTGGGATTGCGCCTGCGCATGTGATGCTGTATTAAATACAAGGTTTTTGTTAGTCAAGACCTTTGTTGTGCCCTTTGATGCATAACTGCTACCTGTAGCCGGGTCTACCATTAGTTTCCCAAAATATAAGTAGCGTGCATATGGGCCAGGGTAAATCACTTCTGAACCATCTACCCGCGTCCGCTTGTCCAATGACCCAGTAAGCATCGGAACATATGGTGATGTGTCCTTCCGAACCTGGAGCGCCACAGTGTGCTCCGCCTTGGTGCACTCCTCATCCAACTTGTCCCTGATTGCTTCCAGCCCTTCGGCGCGGAAACTGAATTTCAGCATTAAACCCCACCAACTTCCCAGTGAGCCATTTCACCGCCGAAGTCCTTTTCATCGACTTTAGTAATATCGTACACACCGTCGTAGTCGGCCTCTATGGTCTGTACCGTCCATTCCGGGTGTATAGCATCACCCTTGATGAAAAAACTATCACGGGCCACAGAGAGCGTCCATAGGTCGCTTTTATCATCTGCTTTCCAGAACTCGACTGGCCCGACATACCTTCTTTGGATGCCTGTCACACCGTCCAACGCCTCAACCGAAAATGGAATGTACAGGTTGACTGCATCCGCGCTTTCCAGCCCGCTCTTGGTTACATTGGAACCCTTAGAGGCATCCAGAAGGACTCCCCGTAGGACAGTGATGTGGTTCACTGTGGTCTCCTCAAAGGTGGAAGGGTCCGTCTCAATGCAGGTGTTATAGACCGTCACAACATGGGGGAACATGTCCATAGCCGCACCCCCTTCCACGGTATAGAAGGCCCGTACCGGCTAAATACTGCGCTGCAACAGATGCAAGATGTGTTTGTGCCGCCTGCGCCGCTGTCGCGGCCTGCTGGGCACTTTCACCGCCGCTTCGGTAGGTCTTGGACCAGCTACCCACACTCTGGCTTTTCAACTCTCCAGTCTCTCCAGCATTTGCGGAGTTTTTAAGGGCATTCAGGGCCGCTTGCTGGGCAAGGTCGATGCTCTGGTACTGTTCTGCCACGGCGCAGCAAGCCATCTTTACTGCGTCCAGCTCTTTGTTTTGAGCCGCCCGGCCCTGCGTGTAGTAGTCCAGAAAGGAACTTGCACGCAGGGACAGACGAGGGAAGTCAGCCCTTTGGATAGCCGTGCCTAGATACGCAGCAGTGTAATACTCATAATCTGCGTAAGCCATCAGGCCGCCCCCTTACTTCTTCGCACGGGCTTTCGTCTTAGCCTGCGGCTCAAACGTCGCCCCAGTGAAACTAAATTTCACTACGCTGGAATCATCAACAAGCACCTCGAAGGTATCATCCTTGGTCACCCGGAAGACAATGTCCGCGTCAAACAGGATGTCTTCCTTTGTAGGAGAGCCATTTTTCTTGAAGGTCATCTTTGTCCCGGTCTTTGTCAGGTGAAATGGGAAATAATACCCGCTCTGCTCGTCCGGGGCGTCGCTGAACTCGGTGTAGTTGGTCACATAATGAAATGTGCCCGTTACAGCGCCACTCGCATAAACCTTCAGGTCATCACCCACAAGCTCGGAAACCTGTTTCCCCAATAGGGCCTGACCGCTGGGGAATAGCGTTAAAGTGTCAGACCCTATTAACCCCCCTCCGGTGCGTAAACAGCAAAAGGGAAGGCGTTCTCATTGCCGACGTTGAAGGCGTTGATGGGGTTGGGAATCTCCCAGCCCAGCCGCATGACGGCGCGGAGGGCCACCATGTCGTTCTGCATCAGGTTATAAAGGATATTGCCAGTGGTGGGATCTTGCACCACGCCGCTATCGAAAATCTTAAAGGTCATGTCCTGTCGGATGGCATAGACCAACTGGCTCCAGTCACCCACGATAGCCAAAGATTCCTCCGGGTCGTAAGCGCCGTTCACGGGGAAGTACATGCTCATGCCGTCCAGCGCGTAGCGGGTATCTCCCTGCATATCGGTCTTGAAAATGGGCTGGCCGTTCTTGTCCACAAGGCCGCGCAGCTTGGCGCGCATCTGGATAGCCGCCATTACGCCGTTGGGGATATAGCCGCTCTCCTCCACTTTGGCAATCACGCCGCCCTCGCCCATGATGTCCTTGAAAATGTCGCTGGTAGCGGTCACAACAGCGCTTGCGGTAGTGGCAGAAGGGACAAGGCCATCACGCCAAGAAGTCGGCTTGTCCGTGCCGTACAGAATAGCGGCGTCGATGACCTTTCCGAATGCCTCCTGAAGACGGGGCCGCACCTCGCCCCAGATGTCGTAGTCGCTGTCGTCCAGAACGGCCTCGGGGATGGGGACAATAACCGCAATTTCCTCGGCGTAGATTTTCTTCTTGTCCCACGCCATATTGGTGGTCTTTTTCAGAGACGCCTTGGAGTCGGACGCGCCGGTGGTCGCCTCGCCGTTCACAAAGTAGGCGGTGGGCAGGGCGTCCAGCACATTAAGGGTCTGGGTCTTGCTGGTCATGTTGGGCAGCCGCCGGGCCATCCGCAGCACGGCGGACTCCGTTACGGCCCCCTGGATAATTTCACGGGTTACGGGCTCAGGGATAAGCCCAGAAAGTTTGCTTCTATCGATAATGTCAACAGCCATTTATGTTCTCCTTTCATTTCAGTGCGCCCCGGATCAGGGCGTTCATTACATCGTTTTCTCCTGTTTTTTGCTTCCCTCCGCCCACTGGAGCAGTCCAGTCAAAGGAAGTCTTCTTGCGGTCGGCGGTGAGCGCGTCCACGGCCTGCTCAAAGGTGGTCTTGTCGTCCACCATCTTCCCTGCCTTGAAGGCGATGAACTCCGCCTCCTCGCCGGTCAAGCCCTTTTTCAGGACATACAACTCACGCTTCAACTGGTCTCTCTCCGCTTCTGCGGTTGTCAGCTTTCCGGAGAGAGTATCCCTCTCGCCAGTCAGCTTGTCCCAGCGTTCTTTCTCTCCGGCCTGCCCGTCCTTCCAGGTGCGGTAGGCGGTCAGCTCTTCTTCGCTGGGCATTCCCTTCATGGCTTTTGCAAGCCGCTTGCCAATCATGGAATCCACTTCCGCCTGAGTGAAGGTTTTCTCAGGAGCGGGCTCCGGCGCAGGGGCCGGGGTAGGGTTATTGATAGGTTCGCTCATAAATACCTCCGTTTATTGTCAGGGCCGTCGCCCTGCGGTTTTACGCCTCTCGGCAAAATAGAAAGAGCCATCAAACCGTTACAGTTCGTAACCGGTTCAATGGCTCTTGGCTCACAGGCTCTTGGCTCTATGCGATATTTACTTCCATGTCGTGCTTACATGCCTTGCATCGAAACGGCATGTGCTCTACTTTGGTATCCGGTCGAACCGGGAAAAGAGCTTTCCCGCAGTACGGGCAGCAATACCATGTTTTCCCGTTAATTTCTTTTATCACGCGCTGTCCTCCATAACATACCACTTGCACTTCTCGCAGACTTCATTTGCTTTATCTACGTCAAACGGCTCTATTGCAAGCTCCATGTCCATCTCGTCCTCCCGAACTTCTTGGACCTCATAGCACTCTCCATATAGGATTTCTCGCCCAAAAAGAGGGCAAACGCATTTATCATTGTGATTTTTCGCCATATCATTTCCCCTCCAAATAGTCCCGATACTTCTTTCTCAGCTTTTCCGGGACCGCTGTTACAATCTTCCCGTCAACGCTTAAAACTACATAACCGCTATCTGCCAAGAATTTCAATGTATTCCGGTCAGTCTGATACAAAACTAACCTGCTGTTATTTATGATACTCTGCGACGCTTCAATCGTCAATGCAGATCTATCCGGTTTCATCGTAAGGTTATTTGCAAAGTGGTCTGTCACGCCGCTAATCTGCGGCGGGTCAAGCTGCACCTGATATTGTCTGGAAGAGAATTTACCGACAATTTTTATGTTCCCTTGATATGATTCCAGACCGGAAAATTGTTTTATGCTGGTTAGCTCTTCCGGATATTGAACCTGCATTCTTTCTCTTTGTAACGGTAGCCCCGCCGCCTCGCTGAACGCCTTGTATTCCTGATTCAGTCTCCAGATACGGGTAGTCACCGCCTGGTAGTTCTCCGTCAGTCCTGCGGCCTTGTATGCGGTCTGTTCTCGCTTCAGCTTGCGGATAGTTCGCTCGACCTGCCGCTGTTTCTGTGTGGCCTCATAAGCTGTGTAGTGCTTTCCCTCAAAATCCACGTCGTGCCCATCGTCTATGTGAGCAAGTTCTTCGTCGGTATATGTTCGCTCCATCACACCATCCACAAAGGCAGTCCTGATATGTCGGCAGTTTGCACCCTCCAAGCCGTCCACATAGCCAAGCCCGCACACCTCATAAATGCTCGGATACTTGTCTCCGGTCCTTACGGAGTACAACCGGCCCTGCCATGCCTTGTGGTTTTGCCAGCCGACACCCTTATCTCGTGCCCCGATGTGGGCGGACACTTCAAAATAAGGAGTTTCCAAATACTCTGCACTCTGCTCCGTGTACTTGGCACAAAGCTGAGACACCCCCGTCATCACCGCCCGGCGGGCTGCCACGTCGATATGGTCACGGTGGCCGCTCTCGTAATCCACAACCTTGATACCGCTGTCCGCAAGCTGTTTGACGGAGCTTTTGATGGCCTGATTGTAAGAAATGGCCCCGCTTGTGATCTGCATCTCGGCATTGTCCAGCGCCCATTGGTAGGCTCTCGCCGGAGCCAGCATCGTCCGCCCGTTGTCAACCAGGAAGCCCATAGAGCGGGTCAGATTGCGGAAGGTCTGCCGGGTCTGCTCGTAGATAGCCCAGATGTCCTCAATGCTCACCAGCGTCTCCGGGGCCGTCACACCTGCAAGGTCCATGACATCCCGGTAATACTGCTGATTGCGCTCCACAACGTCGTCCAGAAGCTTTTTCAAGCCCCGTTGGCTGATGTTGGCGGTGCGCTGGATGGCCTTTTCTATGTCCTTCAGGTCGATGCCGTGTGAGCGGAGTACCCGGATGTCCTGCACCGTTACCTCGTTCAGTTCACCAGAAATTTTCAGGCTGGAACATATCTCTTCAAGAAGCGTCGCTTCCAGACTGCGGTACAGTTCGGCCAGCTCTTCTGGGAGGGCATCGAGAAGCTCTGGGGTGAATGGATACCTCATTCAATCTCTTCTTCCTCCTCGTCCGTCATATTCTCCATCTTCGGCAGCATCTTCTTTGCCGTGGCCTCGTCCTCGTTGTACCACTTCATGCGGTACTCCCAGTCGTTCATAATGCCTGCCGCAAGGTCCTGCCGGTCATTATTTCGTTCCGTGGTCTTGTCCTCAATGATGGAATCATCAAAATCAATAGTCACTTTAGTTTCTTCGTCCAACCCGGCGTTCATGGATGCATTACCGAGCCGAAGAATGATATGACACAGCTCTGTAATGGCCTGTTCCAAAATGATTTCATGCTTCTTGATGGTACGGAACATGGTGCTGTTTTCACTAATGACCTGGGTGGCTGTGGTAATGCTCCCCTGGTCGAAGCGGTAATGGTTTTCTCCAAAGCCACACTTGCTGGACAGTAGATTCAGTTGGTCTTGGATACCCGTGTTGTGCTCCTGGGTACGGAGTGTCATGTCGATGGGCGTGATGACCGCACCGTCACTTACATCCTCCGGGAGTACATAGTAAGCCAAGTCGTCCGGGTCAAAAAATGGCTCTCCGTCGAGGTCTTTGGTTGCAGACGGCTTGACCATGATGCGCTTTTTCCCCAGTACAAACTCATTTACATAGCTGTCATAGGCCACATCTACGCCCTTAAGGACATCGATGGCATTTGCATAAACAGAAATTCCAAGCGGGGAATCGTCAAAATTGTTGGCGATATTAGGCCGGTCAATAACAAACTGCCTCTGATCTGAGCCGGTATGTACCACAGGAGGGACCATCTCAAACCCCTTGACACCGGATAAGGCCAGTTCGGCATACACATTATCGTTGCGGTAATGATAGATGCGGTTCTCAATGTCGTACTGTCCGTTGGCCTTGTGATGGATTTGCAGGTAGCAGTATTGCTCTCCGTTGACGGTCAAGATGCTGTCAAAGGCGCACTCCGTAATAATCCCGTTCTGCCACGCCAGCGGCCAGATATGCTCTACTGTCACATAATCCATCACAATTCCGTCAGCGCTACCAGGAACAGGGCCTTCTTCCGTGGCCTTCATTCCCACTACACGGGGGATAAACGCCACCGTCCCAAGTGCAAACGCCTTCTCCTGCATCTCGTTTGACTTGACCAGAAAATTGTTTTCTGCGAACACGCGGTCAATAAATTCCTGTTCCCGTTGCCCCTCCAGGGTGATCTCCACCTTCTCGTTCATCAGGAGGTTTGCCCAATCTTCCGGGATCTTCTTGCCCATGTTAAGCGTGAAGCGCTTGCATTTAACCATGCTCGTTCCGTTTCGAACCTTGTACCGGTGGAAGCCCTTCACATCTCCAATATACCAGCTTTTCCATTCCTGCACTTTGCGATAAAAGTCTTCGCTGATGGTGGCAAAGCCCAGCTCTTTCAGCTTATCGTTTATGTTCAAGCAGTTACCCCCATTCTTCTGAATACACGCTCAAGTGCATACCTTGTAGCGTCAATAAGGTGGTTATTCTCGTCAGGATACCCGCTGATGATCTCCCCATCCTTATTTCGCTCATACTCATAATTCACAAACTCGTTATAAGCGTTTGGAGTCCTTCTGCGGTCAATGACAATCTTCCGCCTCTGGAGCCACTTCATACCATATTCCACGCTTCCAGGCCCCTTAATTGCCTCTTTTGCCGGAAGGCCCATCGCCAGATAGTCTGCTGATGATTTAGGCTCTGCGCTGTCACAGGTAATGTAAGCATCCTTGTATCCCTTGGAAAGAATCAACTTCGCGCTCGCCTCGTTGGTCAGCTTATTTTGGTATATCTCGTCCATTAGGTATATTGTCTCCCTGGCTCGATCATAGTGGAGGCGGATAAAGGCAAATGGGTCAGGGAACCAGCCCCAATCCACACCCTGATAGATGCGGTCAAAACGAGACGTCTCTTCATCTGTGATTTCCCGCAGCTCCAGATTTTCAAATACATTCCCGCCAGTGCCGACAGCTTCGCCCAAGTATTCATGGCGGTATGCCCGCTCATCCGTGGATTTCAGGTGCTCTGCCTCTGTCAGAAACTGCGCCCCCAGCCATTCGGGCGGAGCCTCCAGATATGTACTCTTGTGGCACAGCCGGTCTGCCCGTTCCTCCAGGCTGTCCTTGTTAGCCCAGTTGTCCCGGCTGATGGGTGGATTGTAGCTCTCAAAGTTCCAGAACTTCGACCCGCCGCGCATGGTAGATTGTAAAATGGTTCGAATCTCCGCCCGACCGGAAAACTGGTCTTTTTCTTCAAAGTGTGTTACAGCGATATATCCGAACGGAACCTTGATGGACTTTATTTTCATGGGGTCATCAGCGCCCCGGAACATGATTTTCTGCCCAGTCGGCTTATAAATCAGCTCCATAGGCTGAACCTTAGCGTCCCAGTACGCCGCCATACCCAATTCTCCGATTGCCCATAGATATTGTGCATACACGCTGTCCCGGATAGTGTTCGCCACTTTGCGAAGTACCAAGGCGTGGGTGTTTGAATTGGTCAGCAGGATAAGCGGCACCAGTAGAGACACGCAGGATGATTTTAGGGAGCCACGGCCGCCGGACAAGTCGTAATGAGTGTGTCCGTGTTGGAATACGTCACGAGCCAGTAGGTGGAATGCAGGTCCAAGGACGGAGGATAAACGAATCTCAGACATCTATGACCACCTTGACCTCCGTATCTCCATCGCCGTTCGCCTTTCCATCAAACGCTCCCACATGCTTTCCCAGCAATTCAAGCGCTTTTATCTTGCTGGAATACTTCAGGTCGCTGTCGTTCGCGTCCGAGGCCGGTTTATCTGTGATTTCCTTCAGCTTGGCAAGCACATAGTCCTGTGTAATCTCTGTCCGTTCACTTCTGGCTCTCTTTGCTTCCTGGATTGCGGAAGAAACGTTATTTTTCGTAATTAGCTGCCGCCCAATTTCAGGGTTTTTATACCCTGCCCGAAGAGCAGCCTGTGCGGCATTCAAATCCACAAGGTACTCCTGTACAAATCTTTCTTGCTTTGGCGTTAATGCCACACTCACCACCTCTCGCCTAAGTAGAGTCTACAAATTTCCCCTATTCTTCGTACTTGACTACTTCAAATCCCCCGTCCGGAGTCCATTTAAAGCATTTAACCCCATATTTAGATAACTGTTTCATCACTGTTTCCTGGTTTTGTTTCAGTGGGTGAGCGTGTCTCGGCTTCACTTCAACTAGGCAAATTTCTACTTTTTCGTTGATGCAAAAGAAGTCCGGCCATCCTCTCTTTGTCACGGCCCAGCCCTTTTGACTTAACTCGTCAAAACACATTGCTTCTGCATTGTTCTTTGGCCGCTTCTGACTGACGCCATGTATGTATTCCGCCATCGCTATCTTTCGCCCACCTTTCACGATTTCCCATAAAACGCCCACTTTCTTTTAGGGCCATATATATACCCCCTACGGGGTTAATATATTGGCCCGTAAAGAAAGTACACCATCGCCGCCTACTGTCGAGCGCTGGCTCGGATACGGCCAGCCGTCACAGCCTGTTAAGCGATACACCCGTGTGGGTTGTTAACCTAGAAACATGTTGATAAAAAACTGCTGTCCTTTCCCCGTCACCTTCGGAGTCTTGTTTACTGTAACGTGCCCATCTGCATGCGTAATGCTGGTTTCCTTGATTTCAAACAGGCCCAATTCCATCGAGCGCTGTGTGGGCATGTTGTAATCCGTGCCCTCTCTGCGGATCAGATATCCGTTGTTCCGCATCCAGTCAAAGAGGCGGTTCTGCCCAGTGTCCACCCCATTCTGCTTGAGGAGCTTTGCCAGCTCTCCGACCAGTATGGATGTATTGGATGCAGCCACAGAATCCGCAAACAGCACCTTCGGCCGGTTAGCCTCCTTCTCCGCCTCCAGCATCTTAATCTTTCGATCTGCTATCTGGAGCGCACGGGCCATTACCTTTTCGGGGCTATTCCAATCCTTCTCCAATTGGAGGAAATACTTCCGGGCAATCTTCCCCTTCTCGTTCCGCTGGAGCATGCAGATCTCCTTGGCCATATCGATAGAGACGGCGGCATCTTTCATGCTCTGAGGGCCGCCAGCGGGGTTATGGACAAAAATGTCCGTGACTGCGTAATCCTCGTTTTCAGCGAATCCATATTCGCACATACGGGGAAACCACTTGTGGTACGGTGTTTCTACCTCTAGAAACTCGTGGAGTTCCCGCGCTGATACTGCTGGCTTTTCGCCACTAAAGTCAACTTTGATTAGTTCGTTCATGTAGATACCACCCTTTCTATTTTGCTTCCCGCCTTTATGTTGACTCAGGGCAGGGGAGTAAGGTGGCACCTCCCTTTTCGGCCCGTCGGCCTAGCCCTGATCTTTTGTTTGAGAGGCGGCGGGGGAATATCCCGCCATGCGTTTCCTCTCGTTGGGGCCACCGCCCGCCTCATGCGGCGAGGAGCGGCATATGGCGGACAGTAGGTTGTCCAGCCGCCCATTGGCATTTAATTTAATCGCGCAGTGCCTCTTTTGCTTTCCATCTGCGTTTGGAGCCGAGAGGCGGTAATGAGCCGCCACACGTCCACGGCGTTGTCCATGTCCGCCGCTTCCGCTTCTGCTCAAGCACTCGGCATATGCCCCACCGCTGTTATCTCCACGTAGGGATGCAGCTGTCAACACAGCGGCAGGGGTTGTGCGTTTCCCGCTTAGATTATCACACGCCTGTGCCGCAACACCGGAGCGACCGGCAGCCAGTCTCGCATACAGACGCAGTTTTCAGCAGGCATTGTCATTCTCTCTGA
>OBXZ01000456.1_pt1 | contig 41744 bp, 27 predicted proteins | sample 1538171 | NCBI WGS metagenome assembly OBXZ01 (sample SAMEA2580161, study PRJEB22360) | human gut metagenome | biome: human gut; feature: human-associated habitat; material: faeces | place: Denmark | collected 2008/2010
CGAGGTCGAACCACCACCCGGCTCCTGCGCAAACGTGACGAGCCGCTGGCCGAAGTGGACGCAGCGTGGACGGACACCACCGAATTCCGCGACGGCGTCAACGCCAACAGACTGTTCGTCGAACATCCCGAATACGTCGCGGGAACCATGGCCATAGGCTCGGGACCGTTCGGCCCGCAGATCGACGTCACCGGAACCGGCGACATCACCCGGCTGGGCGAACAGGTCGAACGCATCCTCACCGGCCAGCTCGAACAGCACGGCATCGACCTGCACGACAGGCTCGGCGAACGTGCCAACGAGCCGATCGTCGTGCCCGACAAGACCCAGCAGGCGGCCATGCGCTATATGGTCGACGCGAACGACCATATCTGGTACGGCGACATGAACGGCCAGATCGTACCCGCGCACTCCCGCGTCGCCAAGGGAGGGGACAGGCGCATGGCCTCCATGCTGCGCCTACGCGACCAGGCGGAACGCCTGCTCGCCGTCGAACGCGACCCGGACACCACCGACGACGCCGTTGCCCAAGGCATCAGGGAACTCGACGAAGCATACGACCGGTTCACCGCATCCTACGGCAGGCTCAACTCCAAAGAGAACCTGCGCGTGTTCGACCCGAACAATTCCGATCCGAGCCTCAACCAGCTCTACACGTTGGAGAAAACCGGCTCCGACGGTTTCGAAGCCAAAGGCGACATGCTCTCCAAGAGGGTCGTCACGCCCATGCCTCCCATGCCGGAGCATGTGGGCGAACCCGTCGAAGCGCTGGCCATCAGCCTCGACCGCGTGGGACACGTGGACCTCGACCTCATCGGCCACCTGCTCGGCACCCGGGACGATCTCGAAACCGTCGCACGGCTCGGCGACCTCATCGTCACCGACCCGGACGACGGCACTCCACTGCCGGCGGACGAATACCTGTCCGGCGACGTGGGAGGCGAACTCGACCATGTCGACGGACTATTGCGTGCCATGGTCGACGAGCCCGAACAGGAACGTGTACGCGCATGGCTCGCCGAAAACGGGATACAGGCCATAACACCGCCCTCGCGCGTGGAAAGCTGCCGTAGGGAACTCATCCAGGCAGGAGCATGGCAGAGCGCCACCGACCCGATCCACGCGAACAAGTCCGTGGCCGAAGCCCCATGGTTCTCCAACGAGTTCAAAGAGTACGGACACGGACAAAGAAGGGCCTTCGCCTGCATGTTCCTGGATGATTGCAAGCCCGGCGTGGAACTGCTCGACAAAAACTGGAACGCCCAACAACCCAAAGGCAACAGTCTGTTCTACGAGGTCTTCGACAGCGGTTGGTCAAGCGACGACGACGGAACATCCAACAGCGCCATGCGCATGCTGTACAAGGCCGTCACGGCCGACCCCGAGGCCATCGACGACAGGACCATCGCCACGATCCTCAACACCAGCGGCTTCAAACATGGCCCGGTACAAGATGCCTTGCGCAAGATCACCGATCCAAGCCTGTGGAAGGTGGAGGACCACGGCTACTACAGGGAAGCCAAGTGCGACTACCTCGCCTTGGCCAAGGAACTGCGCGCCCATCCGGAAACCTGCGAATACCTATATGCGGCCGATGCGGACCGACTGGCCCATCCGACCGTCGAGAAACGGTACGGACGCTACAATTCATGGAACCAGAAGACGTTCAAACCGTTGGACGAAGTGGTCGACATGGAGGGCTTGGAACAGTGGAGGGACAGGCGCGCCACGTGGATGCGCGACCATCCGGCCGAACCGGCCGACATGGACCGGCTCAAGAGCCTGCAAAGACTACGCGGACGGCTCGAACAGTCGATGCCAGCCCGACTCACCCATAACGACATCACCGCGAAGCTCGGCTCAGCGTGGATCCCGACCGGCGTGATCCGGGACTTCATGATTGAAACGTTCGGACTCGAAACCCAGCCCGACATCACCGACGGCGGTATGAGAAGCCTTTCGGTCAGTCATGACGAGACGACCGGCAACTGGCAGGTCAACGCGTCGCTCGCCTCGAAACTCGACGAGGAGACCATCCGCAAATACGGTCTGGGCATCGGAACGGGACGCAACCCGTTCGAGGTCGTGTCCGGCGCGCTCAACGCGACGACCAGCAACCTCACCAAACCCGATCCGGACGATCCGACCGGAAAGAAAAGGGTCAGGGACGCGCAGGCCACCGCATTGCTGTACCAGAAGCGCCACACCGTCGAACAGGCGTTCACCGAATGGGTATGGACCGATCCGGCGCGCACACGCATGCTGGAAGACGTGTACAACACACGGTTCAACCGCATCCACCCGCGCGAATACGACGGCTCCTACCTCACATTCCCCGGCATCAGCACCGACATCGACCTGTACGACCATCAGCGCAATGCCGTCGCGAGGATCCTGCAATCCAAGGAAGGCACGCTCGTCGCACACGTCGTGGGCGCCGGCAAGACATTCACCGGCGTCGCCGCATGCCACGAGGCGAAACGTCTGGGCCGTGCCACCAAGCCGATGATCGTCGTGCCGAACCATCTGACCGAACAATGGGCGAAGGACTACCTGACGCTCTACCCGGACGCGAACATCCTGTCCATGACGGAGGCCGACGGCGCAGGCAAGGGCGCGGCACGCTTCTGGGCGAAGGTCGCGGCCGGCGACTGGGATGCGGTCATCGTAAGGCAGGACACGTTCCAACGCATGCACGTCAGTCCCGAACGCCGCGAGAGGTACTTCTCACGGCGCAAGGCCGAAATGCTCGACAGCATCGATACCGCGGAAGCGGTCGGCAACGACTTCTCCGCGAAGAAGCTGAAGGACGAGATCGGCAAGATGGAGAAGAACCTCAACCGGACCGTCAAACAGGCCGAGAGGGACCGCATGCGCGTCGACGGGAAACTCCAGGCGCTACGCGGCGGCGGCAGCAAGGAGTGGATCGACTTCGAGGACCTCGGCGTGGACATGCTGTTCATCGACGAGGCGCACCAGTACAAAAACCTCGCCATCGCCACCACGATCAGCGTGCCCGGCGTGGACGTCGCCGCCGCGCAGAAATGCGAGGACCTGTTCGACAAGTGCGAGTACCTGCGCGAGACGGGACATGGAAGCAACATCGTGTTCGCGACCGGCACGCCGGTGTCCAACTCCATGGCCGAACTGTACAACATGCAACGCTATCTCGCGCCCGACCTACTCAGAGCCCAGGGCGTGGCAGCGTTCACCAGCTGGGCCAACACGTACGGCAGCATCGTCGAAAGCGTCGAGGTCAAGCCGGAAGGCAGCGGATACCAGATCAAGCAACGGTTCGCGAAATTCCACAACCTGCCCGAACTGATGAGCACGTTCCACGACTACGCGGACCTGCTGACCGCCGACAAGCTTGACCTGGACGTGCCCGACTGCGACGTGATCTCCGTCGCCGTCGAGGCGACCGAAGCGCAGAAACAGGCCGTGGACGCGCTCGTGCAAAGGGCGGAACTGGTGCGTGACGGAGCCGTGGACCCGTCGGACGACAACATGCTCAACATCACGAACGACGGCAGGAAAGTCAGTCTCGACCCGAAACTGCTCGACGTGTCCGATCCGGACATCCAACCCATGGAAGGAGGCAAGGTGCAGGTCTGCGCCGAGAAGATCCACGAGATATGGCAGGAGCATGCCGCAGAGAAGGCCACGCAGCTCGTGTTCTGCGACTCGTCCACCACGGCGTCCGGCAAGTGGAACATCCAATCCGATCTGAAACGCCGCCTCATCGACCTGGGCATCCCCGAGGACGAGATCATGTTCGCCGCACAGGAGAAGGACCCGCAGAAGAAGCAGGCCCTGTTCGAGAAGGTCCGCAAAGGCGAGGTGCGCGTGCTCATCGGCTCGACCGGAACATTGGGCACCGGCACGAACGTGCAGGACAGGCTCTTCGCCATCCACGACCTCGACTGTCCATGGAAGCCCGCCGAACTCGAACAACGCCAGGGACGTGTCCGCAGGCAGGGCAACATGTTCGACAAAGCGCAGGACTACCGGTACGTCACCGTCGGCACGTTCGACAGCTACATGTTCCAGACGGTCGAGCGCAAGGCCCGGTTCATCAGCCAGATCATGAGCTCCGGCTCGCCGTCACGCGAAGCGTCCGACGTGGACTCCACGGTGCTCAGCCTCGCCGACATGAAGGCCATCGCCACCGGAGACCCGAACATCGTCAAACGCATGGAGCTCGAGAACCAGCTCACGCAGATGAAACTGCTCAAACGCGCCCACGCGGACCAGCAAAGGTCGATCCGTTTCAAGATCGACATGCAACTGCAGCCGACCGTGGACAACCTCGAAAGACTCCACGGGGAAGCGGTGGACGACGAGCCGAAATTCCACAAGGCCGTCGAGATCCGCGACCAGCATCTCGCCCAGGGCGTATGCGGGCTTGATCTCGGCGACGGTCCGATCACGGACCGCAAGCAGGCCATCCACGACCTCGTCGGCATCGCGCACCGGCTCGACCACGGGCAGACGATGGAAGTCGGCGAATACTGCGGGCTGACCGTCATGGTCGCGTCGAAGAACATGGCCGTCAAAGGCATCAACGCGTTCCGTCCGTTCGTCGGCTTGAAAGGCGAGCATGAGCATTGGGCCGGCACCAGCGTGCCCGACATCAACAACAGCGCCGACAACGTCATCAGACAGCTCGACCGGATCATCGCCAACAACACCGACACGGCGCAAGGCCTCCGCGTCAGACTCGACAATGCGAAAGCCAATCTGGAAAGCGCGTGGAACGCGTTGAACACGCCATGGGAAGGCCAGCAGGAGTACGACGACCTCACCGACCAGATAGCCAAAATGAACCTGGAAATCAAGAACGGCCAGGACACGGCGCCGGCCGGAGAGGACGAACATGACACGCAGGCCGACCTCGCCGAAGCCTCATACCACTCCGACGGGCCAGCCGAAGCCCAAGCCACAAGCGTGACCGTGGAATTCGACCCATCCGAACCGTCCGCCTTCCCCACAGCAGCGGAGACGACCGACGTTCCAATGCCCGACCCATGCATCGACCCATCCGATGATGTGTCCGCCGGACCGGGAATCGGCATGTGACGTAGGGCATTCGAATAAGAGGACGACGGGCCGGAACGGGAGCCAATCCCATCCGGCCCGTTCCGATATCGGCAGGACCACACGTGAACCGGCTGGAACGAAAAAGAGGAAGGATCGGCCCCAATGTCCGAAACCGAAGAGCTGAAAACACGGATCGAAACCATCAGAGCATTGTCCGGCCAATTGCGGGAACGGAACCGGACGGTGAAGAGCCTGGAAGAGGAAATGACGGCGACCGCGCCGGAACATGCATGGTCCTTCGGGAAGAAGCATCACTACAACCTTTTGAAAGCCGAACTCGAAGACGAACGCCGGCTGGTGTTAGAAGACAAATACCGGCTGGGGAGCCTCTCCAAAGACCTGTTCGAAGACTTCAACATCGTCGCCGACAAGGCCACCTCCACCAACTCCCTGGAATCCATGCTCGACCTGATCGAACAATCCCTGGACACCGACCCGGAATACAGGGAGAGCGTCAGCCACCAAACCGGAATAACCGATGGGACGTCGTACATGCGTCTCGTTCCGCAGGACAATCCTGAAGGGATGCTGCCACCGACCCCATGGGGCAGGAAGGCCGCCGAAGAGGCATATCGGCAGGATCAGGTCCAACAGTTCGACCCGCAGCTGAAACTGCTGCGCACACTCGCCACGGGAAGCTTCAAGGACTATGACACCCCGGAAACGAACGACTATCTCGCCCTGATGGATTTCAACGAGGGAGACCGGGTGACCATGGGGCCGGGACTGTCCACGACCGTCACCACCCCGCATTGGCTCGGAGCGGGTGGAATCCTCCTCATCATCGAAGGCGCCTCAAAGGGAGTGCCGATGGTCGGCAGCAGGGGAGGCGTGCGCAACGAGAGCGAGGTCTTCATCCCGGACGTGCTGCACTGCACCGTCATGGAGAAAACAACGGACGGCGAATACCTAGGCAAGAAATTCGAACGGATCTACCGGCTCGGCGTCGAATCGGAGGAATCACCCATTCCGAAGAGGGATCTACTGGAACTCCCCAGCATCCAGCCGGACGTTCCACTGCCGGATCCGGCCACCGACCAGGATACGGCAGTGGCGGGCCCGAACGATCCGGGACTCGAATTATGAGCGCATGCACGACGATCGGAAGCCGGCATGCGGCATACGACGGCAGGGAACTCAGGGAGTTCTGGACCCGGGCGAAACGACGCATGGGCCGACAGGACTTCGAAAAACTCAGACCTCCGTCCGCCATACGCCAATAGGACATCGGACCGGAAACCATCAGACTGTTTCCTCATCCCAAACACCATACGGGAAGCGGGAAGGGGATAAGAAAAACAAACACAACACAAAGCAAAGGAGAAGAACATGGCCGAAACCGCACAGACCATGACCGAATTCACTTACGCGCCCGGCGAGAAGAACATCGTCGGCGACCGATTCAGCCCGAGCGTGATCATCTTCTGGCTCAAAACCTCGATCGCCGCGTCCAGCACGCGCGTGCAATACAGGGCACCGAACACCCTGTTCGGCCTGATCCCGCTCGGCGCGTCCACCAAGACCATCCCACTGCGCAACATCGCCAGCGTCGACACGAACACGAAATTCAACCTCGGCAGCTTCGTCTAATACGATAGGGTCCATACTCGAAACCCATTGCAAAGTACCGCTGATTTTATTCCATCCGAAACCAACTTGTGAAGCGCATCGACATGATTTACAGAGTCAGGGATGGTAAGGGCTTCCATGCCACAGAACCGATACACAACGCGATGAGTCTTCCGGAACCAAATCCCGGTATGGATCCCGATCGGCATCAGAGAATGAATGGCCCTGATTTTGGAATATAGATTGATGTGACAAACAGGTTCGTCAAATTCGGTGCGTTCGATGGGAATACGCTTACCGAAAGCGGGTTCGACTCATGGCTTCGGGATTCAAACAACCCGTACACACACCGACGCCTGCCGAGCAGTCAAAGAAGCCTCCGCCTCACACTCCTTGCGTGCACGGTAGCAGCGACGTCGAACCGCATCTTGGCTCATGTTGAAATCCGCACTTGCCAATCTCTCAATCACCTTAAGTCTCGCTAATCGTCTGTGCTATCACCCATTTGTGATTCCGCCTGAAGAACAGCATGAACCCACTCCATCTGTCCCATGACGGCTATCTCCAGCCGATTCTCGCTTTCACGGACCTTGACCCATGTCCTCAAAACGTTCCATACGGCGAGGCTTCGGATGATAGGCATATCGTCACCTCCTTCAGGCAGCGTAGGCCTTTCGCCTACGATTCGAACAGCCTCTCGCAACGATGCCGAATCGTCCACATCCACCGCGACCCCTGACGCCTCCTCCCAATACACCTCCGTGTTCGTCCAAGATGATTGGGCCTGAGACAAGAGGAGATACGACAGGGAAAGCAGCACAAGATAACTGGCAACGAACCTGAAGATCCATTTGACAATCCGCTTCCGGTCGGACTGTAGGGTGAGTTCAGGGATATCCATCAGTCGTACCTGTACTGAAGACCGTACCAAGTCATGTTGTTATGGCCGTTGTCATGGGCGTATTTCAAGGATTGCGTCAACGTAATCTGATAACGGTTGTTGCTTTTCTGATCAATGACCGGATTGGCCTTACCGTCCTTCACCACTACTCCGACCACAATCATAGTGTGATCGATGCTGCCGTTTGAACTCCAATCTACGTATAGAAGGCTGCCTTGCCATGCCTTCCAAACGTTAGTCAGGCTGGTGAAACTGTTAGTGTAATGCTTCATGTATGTGTAGTTCGAATCCGCGTTCATCCAGCCTTTGGCTGTTAGGCTTGGTACGGATGTGGAGTAAAACCACAGTCTTGGGTGCGTGGGCTTACCGCCTTCATGGATGGCTTGTGATACAAAATTTGCGCAATTCTGACTGAATACCGGGTATGCCGGATTCATTTCGTTATTTTTGGTCCATTTGTCTGCGTAATTCGTGGCTTTTATATAGTTCAGGCCATCTGAGTTCTCACCGAAATCCGCGCGCGACTCCATCAGCTTTCGCTCTTCCAAGTTGAATGAAGATTGCTCTCTATCCAACGAAGCCGGAGTTCTCTCGTTACTTATCGAAGAATCCATAGCCGTGAACGAAGAGGTCTCCTCATCGGGCTCTACAACTTCATCTGCGGTAATTGTGTATCCAGACGAGGAGCCACTATCAGGAACAACATGAAGAACATGCTCGTCCGTCCAACTGTTCTGCATGGAGTCAGTCCGTTTGCCAGCAAGATAAATCTCCGTTCCAGAATCAGCTTCCAACTCGGTGGAAAGAGTGACATCCACATGAAGATCGTAACCGTTTTCAGTTTTTTCAACAGTACGAACCTTTGTGTTGATATTCGTATCAGTTGTCACGAGACCATCATTAAGCTGATCATTGGCGTTAAAAGGAAGTGTGGATAGGGACCGTGAATTTTCCGGAGCATAGTAGCTCTCTCTAAGAGAAGTTGAATATTCAGACAGGACTTGACGCAGGTCAGTATCAAGAGCTTCCGACTGATTCTGCGACGCAACAGCCGCTTGTGGGAAAGCCATCGAAACACTCAGGATCAAGGCAGCCGATAACAACATTTTATTCTTCATATATTCCTCCCCCTTTTGTAGGAATAATCATAGCGTACCACAGAGGTGGATTCTAGTGGTGGTTGCAACACCTGAGGTTTGAGCGGCCTTCCATGGCCACGTTGTCGGTTGTTGAGGTTATCACGCGGCGTCGAGCAGTTCGATGATCTTCTCGCTTGGTTTCATGAACCCGAGGGTTTTGCGTGGCCGGTCGTTGAGTTCCTCGGCGACCGCGTCGAGGTAGTCCTCCGGGTAGACGGATAGGTCGGTGCCTTTGGGGAAGTACTGGCGCAGGAGCCCGTTGGTGTTCTCGTTGGTGCCGCGCTGCCACGGGGAGTGCGGGTCGCAGAAGTAGACGGCCATGTCCAGCGAGGCGCCGATCCGTTTGTGCAGGGCGAGTTCCGCTCCCTGGTCCCAGGTCAGGCTGTTGCGCAGGAGTTTGGGCAGGTGCTGCATCTTGTCGATGATGGCCTGCTGGACGTGTTCGGCGTCGTGCCCGTCGGGCAGGTGCAGCAGGATCGTGAACCTGGTGGTGCGCTCGACCTCGCGGCTGACCGTGCCGGGGTCGCGTCCCAGCAGCCGGGCGATGGCGCGGATCGAATCGCCCAGGCGCAGCCGGTCGGCGATCAGGATGCGCTCCTCCTGATTGAGGTAGCGCGCGTGGATCCGTTTGGATTTGTCCATGGTGGAACGATACCAGTCCATGCTTGCCTTTTCGTTCCTCCCGGTGGCGCGGGTGCGCCCGTTGCGCCATACCTTGCCGGTGCGCTTGGAGACCCCGACCGCATGGGCGGCTTGGGTGAAGTTCATGCCCTCCTCGTCCAGCAGACGCACGTACTCCTCGCGCCTCGCCGCGCACATCAGCTTCCTCGTCGGATATTCGACGCCGTTGAACGTCCAACGGCGTTCCCCGCCACGGTCTTCGTTTCGGTGGCTCCTGGTCACCTGACCCTCCTTGCGGTAGGTCAGGTGTTGCAACGATCACTAGAACTCGCCCGTACATGTACGTGGGGGTCCTGTCGTAGTTGATGTCTACCGGTCCCCGAGCCTCGCGCCACGCATGCAGGATGTCGTTCTCCGACACCCCGTGCTTGAACGCAGAAGGCAGGATCAGCCTCGTCATCCTTGTTCACATCTCTCACAAGGCAATTATAGTTGGCAAAAAACATTTGACGTCAAATGTTGCGTACGATTTGAGCCATGAGGGCGATTCCTAAGTGTTGCATCGCGTTTTGATCTATTGATATGTTCAGGAATCGAGTTATCCGTTTGCTATAGGCCGGAAAACGTTTATACGGTGCGCCGCCGCATTTTTTATACGCATTCCGAAAACGTCCGTTTTTGAAACAAAGCTATGCAATGCTTCAGATTCTTCGATTTGACGGTTAAAAGCGTCCCAAAACCCGTTTCAAAATCAATGTCGCACAAGGTGAGCCGACTGACGGGTAATGGTACCATGGCACACATGGCAAGCATGACATACGGCTACGCGCGGGTCAGCACCGGCGACCAGACTACTGACCTGCAGAAGGACGCGCTCGAAAAAGTCGGCTGCGATCGGATCTTCACCGACGTGGCGTCTGGAGCGAAGGCGCACCGTCCCGAACTCGACCACATGCTCGACCTGCTACGCGAAGGCGACACCGTTGTCGTCTGGAAACTCGACAGGCTCGGCCGGTCCCTGCAGAATCTTGTCGAACTCATTAACGACTTCGACGCGAGGGGAGTGCAGTTCCATTCGCTGACCGAATCGATTGACACGAGCACTCCAGGCGGCACGCTCATATTCAATATCTTTGGATCATTGGCCCAATTTGAACGGGATCTAATCCGCGAACGCACCCGCGCCGGACTCGAAGCCGCAAGAGCAAGGGGCAGAACAGGCGGACGACCATCAAGCCTCGACGAGAAACAGGCCAAGGAAGTGCGGCGCTTGTACGAATCCCGTTCGGTGACGGTGGGACAGATATCATCCATGATGCATGTCAGCCGAACCACCATATACAGATACCTACAGAAGAACAAAGAGACCAACCAAGAAGGATGAAAGTGACAGAAAGCATGACCGAGGACGAAGCCAGAAGTGAGAGACTGATGAAAAAGAAAACAAACGAGATTAACTTCTTTGAACTTGAACTTATTCAAAAAGGTATTAGAAGAGGCCTATTCTCTATAAACGGATCCCGAATTACCTATAACGTTAACCGAAGAAAAGAATATAATTGGAATGATCCTGAAGAGAAAGTGCGGGCGTATACGCTTGCGTACTTAGTATATGAAAAAGCATACGAGCCTTCCTGCATAAGACTCGAAGTTGAGGTTCCTAGGCGAACGCCAGAAGATCACGCTGATATCGTTGTATTTGAAACAGACAGATGCGATAGACCGTATCTTGTGGTCGAAAACAAGAAAGAACACTTGTCGGAAAAAGAACGCAAACAAGCTGTTGAGCAGCTTTTCGGGAATGCCAATTCCCTCCGTTCGCGTTACGCATTATTCGACAACTACAGGTCTTCTCAATTATACGACGTAGCGAATTACGCTCCTATGGAAAGGGAGATTAATAAGCGAGGTGGCAGATCGGAAATTCCTGATCAGTACGGCAACACGCCTCAATATCGATTTATCGCCGGCACTGAAAATGATATAAAACCTACTGACGCAAGAACATTAGGCTATAAGGTCAGAAAATCTCACTCAATTATATGGGCGGGAGGGAAACGCGACCCACTTCAATCTTTTGACGAGTGGAGCAAGATCATGCTTGCCAAAGTAGAAGATGAGCGTAAGACGCGAAACGGAGAACCGAGACAATTCCAAATCGGAGCAAATGAAACTGAAACTCTTGTGGCATCTCGTGTTTGTGATCTATTTGAAAGGGCTTGCCGGTACGACCAGACCATTTTCAAACAGGGAGTTTCTATCAATCTTCCCGATAAAAAGATAGTTCAAATTGTAGAGACTTTGGAAGATGTAAGCGTTACAGACACATCCGTTGACAATATTGGTGCTGCTTTTGAGATTTTCTTTGGCTCGATTTTCCGAGGTGAATTGGGTCAATATTTTACCATGCGTCCTCTCGCTCGTTTCGTAGTCCATATGTTAAATGTGACAGAAAATGATTACATTATCGATCCCACATGCGGCAGTGGCGGTTTCCTGCTCGAAGCATTGTTGAAAGTATGGAACGACATCGACGATAATTACAGAAGTCGGTCAAGCCAAGAAAGAGTTAAATCAGATTTTGCTCAAACGCAAGTTTTCGGTATTGAAATACATGAAATTCTTGCTCGAATTTGTAAGATTAATTTGTTGCTCCATCATGACGGACATACCAATATCGAGGGCGATCGCAGTTGCTTGGATTCCGCTTATACCAATCCCGAGCTTGCCGTCAAGTCATCTGGTGGCTTCGATGTGGTCATTGGGAATCCTCCGTTCGGCGACATCATTAGAGCTGGAGATGATGACCAACTTGGAGATAATAAGCTTGAGAATTTTAAATTAGCGCAGAATATGTCCTCCGTTGCTTCCGAGCAAATCATCATGGAACGGTCCGTCGAAATGCTTAAACCTGGCGGAAGAATGGCGCTTATTCTTCCGGATGGCGTCCTCAATAATCAAGGTAATGCATCAAATTGTCCGCAGACGAGACGTTTTCTATTTACCGAAGGCAGAGTGACAGCAGTGGTTTCATTGCCTGACTATGCCTTCAGAAAGTCCGGAGCACAGAATAAGACTTCTATTCTATTCTTCCAAAAATATACGTCAGAGGAGAAAGCGCTTTTTGACGTCAGGAATGATGAATTAATTCAGTCTGGTATGAACGCGAATGAAGCAATATCGGTTATCCTCCGCGAGCAAGATTACCAAGTATTCATGGCAGAAGCGGATCATGTTGGATACACTACGGTTGGACTTCTTGGCGGAGAAAACGATTTGTATTCCCTTGAAACAGGAGACAGATTAGCAAAGGACCAAACAGGTACTATTCTTGGCGAATATAGAGATTTTCTAAAATCACCAAGAGACTACGTCAATTCAGACAAGTACGCGGCATTTTGGATGAGCCAGGTTTGGTCCGCGCATAATAGCCATCGTTTGGATCCTAAATATCATCTTTTCAAAGCCAATGAAAAAATTTCAGTTCCCGATGGATGGCTTAGCAAGTCTGTTTCTGAGTTAATGGTGCAACGGGAAGATCGCATACAGCCAGAAAACACCCCAGATGAACTTTTTACAGTTATGACACTCTCTCAGACTGGGGATATTCGTCCGAGAGAGGCAGGCAAGGGACGCAACTATCCTGAATGGTTGGGTATGTATTTTGAAGGAAGCTCTTCGAAATGGTACCAAGCCAAGAAGGGCGATGTCGTTTTCTCGTCTATCGACTTGTGGAAAGGCTGCATCGCCGTAGTCGGCGATGAATTCGATGATGCGATAGTAACCAAGGAATACCCAATATATAAACTTACAAGCAAAGAAGTCATTCCCGAATTTCTTGCCGTTTTATTCAGAAGCAGATACTATCGTCGAGCCTTCCGGGCAATCACAACAGGTCATAGCAACAGACGTAGAACTCAAAAGGAGGATTTTGAAGCGATTCAAGTCTGGTATCCGGCAGATCTAAAGAAGCAAAAAGAAATCGTTAGAAAAATGGAATCAGCGCGAAATATGCGTATTAAGGCCGAACGTCAGTACGCAAACCTCGAACATCAATTTGATGACATGCTTGACAATCGCGATGATGAATACCCTCAAGACATTGATAACGAAGATTAGTTGGTAGCTAAAGGGCGGATTTCGATGACTTAAATAGGCATCCGCCCTTACATTTTTCATTTCATTTTGTCAAAGGAATTGGTTTAGGGCAGATGATGTCCATGTCGGTGACGATGACCACGAAGTAGTTTTGTCCCGACATGTCATGCCATTCACGTGAATGTCCCACGAATTCGATGGTCTCGCTGCCTTTCAACGAGTCCATTTCCAGGCGGAGTCTTCCTGTCGAGGGGACAAGTGTGACGAATCTGGCCGAATCTTTTTCGAGCCAGCATGCCTTCACTGCTTTGATTTTCCTGCCTCCGGTCAGGTTCAACGTTTGGCGGACGCTGATGGGAGGGATCTTCACCCTGCCGACCTGTGGGCTCATGCCGATCATGCCGTTTTGTGGCAGTAGCGCTTTCCATGCGCGGTTGTTCGTGGTGGTCATGTTTTTCCTACTCCTTGTCTTCCTTGAGGGTTCCCTGTGGCTGTCCGAACACTTTCTCGAGGTCTTTCGGATCTAGGTTGGTGGCGCATCCGCTTGTCGCGGCGGTCAGATCCTGCTGGGCTTTGGTCAAAGCGTCGTAATCATCCGATTTGGAGTCCACGAGCTGTTTCGCGGTTTCGTACGCGTTTTTGATGTCGCCGCATCCCTGCGTGTTCTCCAGGTTGTCCTGTTGGATGGTTGTCACGGATTTCGCGGTGTTGTCCAATCCGTCCGAGAGGTCCGAACGGCGTGCTTCGATCGCGGCGCGCATGGCTTGCGGATACCATTCGCGTGCGAGGCTGCGGATCGTGTCGATGTCCTTCTGTTGTCCGATCGCGTCATACAGGTCGGTTGCTTCGGCGAGGTCCTGCCGTCCGTGTCGGTACAGCAGGGTGGAAAGCGTGTCGACGTTCGAGTTTTCGGGCGCGTTCAATAGGTCGCGCACGTCGTTCGAGATCTGTTCCGCGTCACCGGTGAACATGGTCTGGGCTTTCTGTTCCAGACTGTCGGACGTGGACGCTGCTTTTCCCTTTTTCTTTGCCTTCGCTTTGTGTTTAGCATCGGATTGGGTCTGGGTGGCCGAATTGGCCTGGGGTGCCGTCGTGGCCGGCTGATGTTTCCATGGGTTGGCCATCAGCATCATGACGGCCACGGCGATGATCGCGATGGCGCACCAGATGGCGGCTTGTTTCTTCGCTTCGGGTGAGGACTGTTTGCGTGGATTGTTCTTTCCCATTGGTCTTCCTTTGCTCAGAGGCTTGAATCGTTGTTCGGCAGACTGTTGTCAGGGGTTTCCGGTGGCACGTACCATCCGCCGGAGTTCCCGCCGGACGATCCGCCGCTGTTGCCGGTGCCGCCATTGTTCGCATTGCCGTCATTGTTGCCGCGGGGCACGGTCGTGGAGCCGGAGCCGCCGGACGAACCATGGTATTGCGGCGTGGGTGTCGGTGCTGGGGTTGGTATCGGCGTGGCCTGTTGCGGCTGCTGCTCCTGCGCTTCGGCCTGGCGTTTGGCTTCCTCGTCGGTCTTGGTTTTCGCGTCCAATGCGCGGGCGAGGTTTTCGCGGGCCTTGTCGAGTTTGGCGGCCATGTCGGTCCACGTGTCGATGGTCGTTTTCTTGTCGAGTTTGCGGGCCTGCGCGATGAGCTTGTCCAATGTGGCTTTCGCCGTACGGGTCGCATCGTCGGATGGTTTCGCATCATTGGAGGCTTTCGACGCCTTGTCCAATGCCGTATGGCATTTGTTCTTCGCGTCCGTCAACGGCTTTTCCTTGACGAGGCGGCCAATCTTGTTGGTCAGCGTGCGGGTGCGTTTCGTGGCCTTGTCGGCCTTGGCGGCGAGCTGTTCCGACGTGTTTTCCGACAGTCCCGTCCGGTCGGGGCGCATGAGCCTGCCGTTCGAGTCGATCAGACGGCGGAGGGAATCGGTGTCGTCCGTATCCTTCAATCCGATCCGATCCGCCTGCTTGATTGTGGTCTTCGCCTTGCCGGTCCATGTGGACAGTTGGCTCATGGAGGTCTGCAACCGTTCGGCCGACGCCTGCTGTCTGACGGCGGCCGAATGGGAGCCTATGAGCGCGAACAGGACGAGCAGGAGAATGAACGCCAGGGCGCCGATGAGACCACGACGCACCCAAACCATCGTCCTGGCGTCCTCGGACGGTCCGTCGGGGTCGGCCACGTCCTGCAGGCTCACGGCCGTCCTGATGCCGTCGGTTCCCGTTTCCGTTTTCGCGGGTGGAATGTCGGATGGGGTTTCATCTCCGACCGGAACCATGGAGGCGAGGGTGTCCTCCGCCTCGTCCGGAACGTTGGCATCCTCCATGGCCGGACGTGGAGGCAGTGGGACCGCCGGCATGGGACGGGCGTCGCTGGATGGCATGGAAGGTTCCTGATGTTCCGCCGTCTGGTCGTTTTCGACGCCTGTGGATTGTGGAACCGGCGTCGTGTCTGTCGCGCCTTCGGATACGGGAGGCAATGCGAACGTGTCCTGAACCGTGGCGGGGACTGTCGCCTCGATTGGGGGAGCGGTCGTCGTTCCATGCTTGTCGTCATGCTGGACCGGTTCGATATCATGCTTCCGGTTGGAACGGCGGTTCTTCGGCTTGCGCGGCGGTGTGGACGGTTTCGTCTCCTGAAGCGAGTCGAGCCAGTCGAGGTCGTCCCTCAACGCGTCGGACGGCGTCAACTGGTCGAACAGGCTAGGCTGTTCGCTGGTCATCGGTTGGCTCCTTTCCGCGTGCGAACGTGGCGTCCATCTGGTCGATCATGCGTTCGCAACGGTCGAACACTCCGGCGGGATCGCCTTGCACGATGCGTTCCAGGCGTGCGGTCAGATCGTCCTGCAGGCCGATGCTGCACGGCTTGTAGTTCTCGTCCAAGTGGGTTTTGCCATACGCGTGGAGGATCATGCGGGCTCGGCCGATCAGGTCGTTCAGGTTTCGACGGTCCTTGTCGGACAGGAGCTTGGACCGGTCCGTGTCCCGCATCAGCATTGCGGCGGACGTGGCCGCGCGGTCGAGCCGGTCCCGGCTTTCGCGTTCGCGTCCCGTGTAGGACAGCCAGACGCGGCGGATCGTCTCCTCGTCCTGCGCGGCCTGCGCGAGATGCTCCGTGGCATGGTCCGTGTCGTAGCTGCCGCGCAGGCTGTCGATTTCCGAACGCCACTGGGTGGCCTGATTGCGCAGTGTGGCGTCGTCGGCCGTGTCCACGTCGTCGACGCGGGTGGGCGTCATCAGGTCGCAGACCGTGTCCAAGCCTTCCGACGGGGTGGAGAACCGCCATGACTGGTCAAATCCTGGTTCCTCGCTCCATCCGCCGTCACGGTTGAACCAATGCTTGTACTCATCCTTCCTGGCCTGCTCCCGTTGGCGTTCCTCCGGTCCGGACAGGTGATGCCGATGGTCGGAGTTCGAAGCTTCGGACGAGGCGAGATACGCTTTGACGCGTTCCAACGTGGAATGGATGAGCGACTGCAACGTCGGTGCGTACAATCCTCCGTTGGGGCTGGCGACGACCAGGTCCATGTAGCATTTGAGCGCATACACTTCCTGCACGACGTCGTCGTGGCGGATCCAGCATGGGGGAAGGGTCTGCGCCCAATCCGTGTAATGCGTGGTGAGGAACCGGCCCATGCGGATGGTGTGCAGCATCATCAAATCGATGTCCATGCGCGTGGGCGAGCCGGTCAGGTCCAACGGGCGCGCCTCGACCATGGTGGCGATGGAATGCTGGGGGAGTTTGGCCCACAGTCCCGGACCGTGTTCCGGCTCGTTGAGCGGGGCCATGGTGATCTGCGTGAGCAGCTGGTCGAGGTTGCGCGCCATGGAGGCCGGCAGGTCCTTGCCTGTCAGCTCCTTGTACTTGCCGTTGACCGTGGCGGTCAGTTCCTCGTACGCGTGCTCGCATTGGTCCCTCACGGACAGTTCGCCTTGCTGTCTGCCGACCATGTCGTCGAACAGGGACTTGACCTCTGCCCGGAATTCCCGTTCCATGTCGTCCGTCCAGAACGACGGGCGTTCCAAGCCGCCAGCCACGTCCGTGACCTGGCCTGCTCCCATGGTCTCGTCATGCTTGGCGTCGTCCGTGGCGTCCGGCTTGTCGGCGTCGGTGCCCGCCATCTGGGTGAAGTATTCTTCGACGTCGCTCATGCGATGGTCCTTTCGCCGTGATCCTCATGCCATGCGTTCGTGGCCGTGGGGCGCAGGTCCTCCAAGCCCTCGCGCCACCATGCGCGGCGCATGAACATGATCATGCGCACCAAGGCGGGCGCCTGTCCCAACGGTTCCACGAGCGCGTAGCCTACGGGCAGGAGGCTCAATTCCTGTTGGGTGACGGATTCCTCACGTTCGTGACGCGTGGTCAGACCGCCCAACGGGCCCTGTCCCGGATTCCAGGAGGATTCGCGGCGCGTGCGGTGATGCGTGCCGATCTGGCTGATCCACCATTTCAACGTCTCGTCGTCGGACACGCCCTTGAGCATGATCCGATGGCAGTTCTCCCACACGGTCTGCTCCACGGCCTTGCCATACCCGTCCTTCTCGTCGGCCATCTGCTGGCGGGACTGTTCCACGATGATCAGCTGGTAGCCGTTGCCGCCGCCCTGCGTGATGGCGTTGCGCAGGCCGGGCCATTTCTCGATGTTCGACAGTTCGTCCAACACGAACCGTGCGGGAGGCTCGATCTTGCCGCGCGAACCGGACGCCTTGTCGAACGCGAGATCCTGACACGCCTCTTGGAACGTGTCGAGCAGCAGGCTCACGAAAATGCCCGCGTTGCCAGACACGCCGCCGTCACGGCGCGGCTTGGACAGCACGTACACGGTGTCGCCTCGCAACACCATGCGTTTCGGGTCGATCAGTCGCGGATCGGACGGACTCAGATTCATGCGGGCACGCACGTTCGGGTCGGCGAGGATGCTGAACGCGTTCTTCACGCCGAACCACTCGCTGCCTTTCTGACGGGGATCGACGTGCGGCAGCGCGTTCAACGTCGCGGCCCAACGGTCCATCTCGCGTTCCGGCGTGTACTTGCGGATCAGGTCCGCGGCCTCCTGCGCGGCCTCCGGCGACAGGCTCCAACGGTAGCAGTCGTTGATGGTGCGGTCCGCGATGGCCGCCGCGTACAGCATGGCCTGCACGTACATGGCCGCGCTCACGCCCCACTCCTGGTTGTTCGATCCGGAGCCCATGCCGCCGATCGCGACCATGGTCTGCGCGCGGCGCATCGCGACGGCCGGATCGTCGCAACCCTGCAAAGGCGTCCAACGCATGTTGTGCCGCGTGTCCGGATCGTTCTCCGCGACGCCTTCCGGGTCGAAGATGTGCGTGGTGCCCGCGCCACGGCCACCATACGACGCGCCGGTCACCCGATCCTTCACGCCGCATTCGCGCAGGTAGCGGGTCGTTTTGATGATGTCGCCTCGCGTGGAGGTCGCGAGCACGAAGCCGGGAGCCTCGACCACGCTGGGGATGACGACGCTGACGGTCTTGCCGGAACGGGTAGGACCCAACACGTAGATGTGCCGTTCGGAACCCAGCCACACCTCCATGTTCCACGAATCGCCCACATACCATGCGGCATGCCAGGGGCGGGGGCGGATGGCGTGTGGTTTCCGGTCGCGGAAGTCGGCCAGCATGCGCGGCAGGACGGACGGGACCACGTCACGGTTGATGGCGCGCGGCCCATAGTCCGCGGCGAGCTGACGCCACGTGGCCACGCCGGGACGCGTGGACAGCCAGTCCGCCGCGCGTTCGGCGGAATCCCGGTACGCGTCCCAGAAGATCCACAAGGCCATGACAACCATGAACGCGACCGCGAACACGGGCAGCGTCAATAGCGTCCATGCGAGCATGTTGCCTTGGACGGCGAGGAACAAGACCATCGAGAGGATCAACGCGAACACGCACACCATCGCGCCGACACGCGCCACGAGATGGCTTTCCTCGTCCGAGAGACGTTCCAGCAGGTCCGTGTGCCGGCTCAGCCATACGCCCGGCTTCGATGATTCGAACCGTTTCCACGCGTCCATGACCTTGCGGCGGTTGTCCGAGTTCAATTCCTCACGGTCGTAGCCGCGGCGTGCCGTGATCCGATGTCCCGTCATGACGCCAATCCCTCCCGGTTGTCTTCCGCATCATTGGACCAGCCTTGCTGGGAGAAGTCGTCTTCCTCATCTTGGCCAGACGAACGGAGGAACAAATCGAACAGCTTCAACGCGAAGGAGAGCAGGTTCAGCACGAGGGCGATGAACAGCACGGCCACCGTCAGCCGCTGGCCGGCGTCAGCACACATAAAATCGCTTATAAGATCCATGGAAAACCTCCAGAATAGGGAAAGGGAATGAAAGAGAATGGTCCAAAAAAGACGGAAACCCCCGAAGAAAAGGAACTCCACCGAGGAAAGGGAACCCTCCGACGGATCCAAAGCGACGAATCACGCCGATACGGCGAAGAGCATCGGCGGAAGCCCGAGGACGGAGTGGATGAAACGGTGGAAATGCGCGACGGAGGTGATAGGCCTGTTTGCGAACGTGGCTACAATCGTCGCCATAGTGCTGACGGGCTATCAGATCGTCGTTGGCAACTGGCAGTTTGACCGGTCCGGCCCAGACTATACATGGTTCATGCTCGACAGGATGGAACCCAATGTGAGAATCAAGGCGGATGTCATGTCCACTCAGTCCACATTCGCGATGGTTCTGGCCAACAGCGGTAGGACGGAGGACACCGTCATTTCCCTGAGCAGGGATACGAAACATGCTGAAAGCATGAGAATATGTATGCCGGAATTCGACAGGAAAGGAGGATACAAGGCTGGTTCCGCGGTCCTCAACGATAAGGGAAGCTTCGGTCTTGCTCCAGGTGAGTCGAAACTCCTGTTCGCGGTCGCCCCGCGAACCAGCGTGATCCTGACCGGCCAAACGGACAAGGGCGAGGAATACCGGAGCGAAAGTTTCGAAGTCACCGGCAATCTGACGGTGTACAGCGCTTCTGGAAAAACATGGCCCGCGAAAGAACTGCATCCCGATCAAAGGGTAATCCGCCATTATGAGGACCTTTCGGGGTTCAGACAAGCGAAAAAAGACTGCATGAGCCTTGTGAACAAAGACATGGGAGTGAAATAGGATCCGATACTTCATGGCGATTCTCCTATGACGCCCTGCGCAGGCTTGACGTGTCGAACACGCGCGCCCACATGGGTCCGGCGATGGGAAGGATCATGCGTGGATGCTCGTGTCCGATACGCCAGATGCCATAACCCTGCGCCAAACGTGGTATCTGGTCGAGTTCGTCCTCGCTCAAGTCGGGGATGAGACGGTTCAGCAGGGGGATGTTCTCGCCACCCTGCCGGTAGATGATCTTCGTCTCCATCAGATTCATCAACTGTTCGACCTTGCCGCGCAGGCCGGAGCCGGCCGTGAACACCTGAGTCATGTCGGCAACGCCATGCACGATCAGCCAGGTCGCGCAACCCCAATGGCCCGCGGACCGTTGGCGCGTCTGCAACGAGTCGACCAGCTGGGGATTGGACAGCAGATCCCACGCCTCCTCGCACACGATGATGCGACGCAGTCCGTCACGCGCCTGCAACAGCCGGTCAATCCACGAGCTGACCGCCGCGGTGTACACGCGTTTCAACGTGGGATCCTGGAACACGGGACCGGACGTGTCGAACACGATGATCGGCGCGGCCGGATCCAACGTGATGGTCGACTCCTTGTCGAACATGCCGCTCATCGTGCCGCCCTCGACCATGGGGGAGAACACGCGTGCCGCCTCGCTGGCCTTCTCGCGCGCGAGATCGCGGTAATGTTCGAAACCGTGGATGTTCCTGTACACGCCATCGACCCAATCCCAGTCGGACAGGCGGGCCACGGCCGACTCCAACGTCATCGGCCCCGTATCGTAACTGGCTATCAGCTGGTCGATCAGGGAGAGCATGTCCTTGTCCAACGGGAACGGACGGTCGGGTTCCTTCACGGCCTCGGCCAACGCCATCATGGCGCTTTTCCTGCCCGACAGGACCTCCTGGCGGAGCGCGCGCCTGTCCTCGTCCGAAGTCACGTGGGACATGTCGGGCATGGCGAACGGGTTAAGATAACTGCCTTTGCCGGGGGAGACGACCTGCCCGCCGGGAATGGCCTGGGCTATGGCCTTCCACTCGCCCTGCCGGTCCGACTGGACGATGACGTTGCGTCCGAAACCGATCTCACGGACCGCGAGGACTTTCGCACAATAGCTTTTGCCCTGGCCGCGCAGGCCGCTGAAGAACAAGTCCGGACTGGTGGTCATGCGCACGTCGTACGTGCCCCAACAGTCGAATTGGAACAGTTCACGTGAAAGCGCGTCCACGCCGATGGGCGGTCCGGGAATCAACTGGGCTCCCGAACCGGCCACGAACGTGGTGAGCACGCCCGCCCGGCCCGTACTGGTCTGATGCCAGGGAATCAGGGGACGTTCGTTGAAATCACGGGTGATCATGTCCAACGGGGACGAGGAACCCAAAGGCAGCATGCCTTCCTCGTCGCGTTGACGCGCCTTGTACACGCGTTTCGTCTGGTCGATCTGCTTCGACGCCATCGAATACAGGCGGGCGCGCGCCGCCTCGACCGCGTTGCGGTCGGACCGGGAATACCGGTGGTCCGGCACGCGTACGGTACGGTCGCCACCGTCACGCACGCGCGTGAGCCAATCCAGTTCGGGAATGGACAGTCTGGTCGGCGCGGGCACGAAACCCACCACGCCGACGCCGCGACGCGCGGGACGGCCCAACCGATGCCCATCATTCTCAAGCAACGGAACGAACGGATCCGTGTCATCCCGCTCGTCCGACGGGACGTCATCGTCCAAATACTCGTCTTCGGGGTCCTCGACCGGCATGCTGTTCACTCCAAACAAAAAACGAAGGGAAACGGAACGGACGGCGGCCGGCAACAGGCCGGGTACGCCGTCCGCTGGTGAAACGGGAGATGGTCTTCCGGATCACACGCTGTATCCGGCGTGGGCCATCAGAATACCGGCGACGATCATCAGCGCGAAGCAGATGATGGCGAGCACGATGAACAGGGTGGCCTTGCCTTGACGGGCCTTACGGCCCATGGTGAGCACCTTGTCCTTGGTCTTACGGCCCACGAAGGTGCTTTTCTGTTTGACGGCCAGGTACACGAAAGCCTCATACAGGCATGAGGCGGCGAGGGCCATCAGCACGAGGATGCAAAGAGTTGCAGCCATAATTCCTCCCTAAATCGGACATGTCCGGGAATGAAACATCCCTTACGGGAGATCCAATCCCGGACAATCCACATGACACGACTGCGATATCAGACAGGGGGATTGACTCGTTCAACATCATGATGGAGAAACCGGCGGTGACGCGTCCCCGCTATTCCACGTGGATGGTGTCGTCCGGCCGGCATCCGCGTCCGCGCTCTTCCATACGCCGGTCGGCGCGGGCCGCGACGACGCACATGCTCCATGCCATCAGCAGGCCGGAGAGCCAGAAGACGGCGATGATGGTTATGACAGTGATCGTGTCCATTTCATCCTCCTTGCGTGGGGATTGTCGTTTCCCTGTGTCGCGTTCTTTCCACATGCACTCCGTCCGATACCATTACGGGGGTGATTGTGAGGGTGTGCGGCCGTGTGGGGACGGCTTTTCTTTCCGGTTCTCGAACGTCGTTGGTCGGGAAACATGCGGATTACGGAAAGTATGGGATACAAAGGAGAGAAAAGAACGAAAAAGGCCGGAACAGGTTCGGAAAACCCTTATATGGGGTCCCATCGTCCTGTTCCGGCCGTCTGCCTGGTGGTTGCCGGATGTTCGAATTATTCGGAATATAGGCTCTTCAGCCTGTCGGAGAACGTGTTGAGCCGCAGTTTCCTAAGATGGGCCATTTCCTCGCCCATGGTGCGTGGTGGATTGGTCTTGTTGGAAACGACCGTGTCCATCACATCCAGCATGCCACGTGTGTCCCGATCCAGCATGCGGCACAGGAAAACGTCGGGATGGATGGCTGTGATCGAATACCGACTGAGTTTTTCCAAGGGAAAGTCTTTGAGATTGTAGGTAACGATGTAGTCCGCGTCGGCAACCAGAGCGGCGGCGAGCACATGTCTGTCATCGGGGTCGGGTAGTTCATCGAGTAATGTTTCGCGAGGCTCCCACCCGTATATGCAGTGCGTGGGATTCATGGAACGTATGGAGGCTAGGAAACAGTCTATACGGTCAGGATCGCGATGCTGGCGTTCGACCATTGCTCGACGCGCCTCGTCGAGGATGCGTTCAGACCATACCACGTCGACGATCTCATGTTCGTCCAATGTGAGGAGGATATCGAGCAGCCAAGTGGTAGGGAATACGTTGGCGTCCAGTAACACAACCGGTTGGGTCATGATGTCGTGGTTCCTTCTGGGTCAGTCGAACTGCGCGACGTAGGCGGCCATTTCGTCGTCGTCCATCGTGATTTCCCGGGCCGCCCGCCGCATGGCGTCCAAGGATTCCCGCATGCGCGCACGTTCCTGACGCTGGTATTCCATGATGTCGACCACGTCGACCATGCGTCGTCCGGTTCCGCCGTTACGGGTGAAGGGCAACCGTCCGGAATCAAGGATACGGGCGACGGTACGGGGCGAACAGTTCATCAGTTTCGCGGCCTGTCCGGTGGTAATCATCCGGTGACGTCCCATGACGCCCATCGCCGCGTTCATGGCCGCTTCGAAGGCCTTGTCGTTCAATTCCGTCACGACGCCGTCGGCATCGATCAGGACACGACGTGCCGCCGCGGCTGCGGTGTTTCCAGTGGACATGTGCTTCTTCGTATGATGAACCTTGACGTTGCGCAGGGCATAGCGGGTCTTGTTATTGCGTGAAACATGATGGGAATGGACGCAGACGGTTTTCCCAACATGCGAGTGTTCCAACTCCGTTGTACCGGTACTCATATTCCACCTCCAGAATCGACTATCGTGATTCCCCCAGCATACTAAAAACTGTCAAAACTGACAAGGTGCCGTTTTGTCGATTTCTTAAGACCAATCTTTTCTTGAAAAATTGCCCTCTGCTTGGCGACCCGGCTCGAAACGGGTCTATGGGAATCTCGGTCCTGCGACCGTTTCGCCCGTTCCCAAGGCTGACGCCCCTAACATGGCCGCCATCATGAAGCGGCATGGACGTCCCGGCAGAGGATTCCTGCGTGGTAAAACTTTAGCTTCGGCCCGGCCTTCCGACCGGAAAGAAGGGCATGGGTAAATGTTTACGCCCCGACGGAAAGTCCAAGATGCAGGACCGTGGGAAAGGAGAACGGCCGGAACGGGAGTTCCGGAAACCGTCGTAAGGGTTTCCGTCGTCCTGTTCCGGCCGCCTGTTTGTTTGGAGGGGGAATTGGGTCAGCGCCTGCCGTGGCGTGCGGTCACGTCCATGCGGCGGCGCTTCATGTCGAGCATGGTCCAGCCGATGCCGGTGAGAGCCACGGCTGCGAGGAGCATGCCGTTCGTGTTCGCGCCGGTGGACGCCATGACCTGATCGGCCTTGGCGGCGGCGTTCGACGTGGCCTTCTCACTGGCCTTCAGGCCGGCCTGCTCGATCTGCGGGCCGGAGGCTCCGTTGGTCTTGGAACCGTTCTTGTCGGCCGCGTTCTTGATCGCGGCGGCCAATGCGGCCTGGGCCTTGTCGTAGTCGCTCTTCGCCTTGGCCTGCGTGGTCTTCGCGCCGGCGAGCTTGGCCTGGGCGGCGGCGAGGGCCTGCTTGGCGGCGTCGAGATCCATCTGGGCCTTGTCGACGGCGGACTGGGCGGCCTTGACCGCGTCGGTGTCCTTCGCGTCCTTCCGGGCCTGTTCGAGCTTGGCCTTCGCGTCCGTCAACGCCTGTTCGGCGTTCTTCACGTTGGTCTTGGCCTGTTCGACCTGCTTGGTGGCCTCGTCGCGGGCCGTGGCGGCCTGCTGGTATGCCTGGATCTTCGTGTCGAGATCGCTCTGGGCCGCGGTCAACGCGTCGGTCTTGGCCTTGAGGTTGGCCAACGCGGCCTCGAGATCCTTGACCTGCTGTTCGGCCTCGTCGCTCTTCGCCTTGGCCTGCGTGTAGGCGTCCTGCTTGGCCTTGAGGTCGACCTTGGCGCTCTCCGATGCCTGCTTGGCCTGCTCGGCTTCGCTCTTGGCCTGCTCATAGTTGGTTTTGGCGGTGGCCAAGGCGTTCTCCGCGTCGGTCAGGATGTTCACGCGTTCGTCGGCAGTGGTCTTGTCGGCCTGTGCCTTGTCGAGCGCCTGCTTGGCTTGTTCGACGGCGGACTGGGCGTTCTTGAGGTTCGTCTGTGCCTGGTCGTTCGCCGTCTTGGCCTCATCGTAGGCGGCCTGGGCGGCCTGGCGTGCGGTGTCGGCCGTCGAGTAGTCGGCCTGTGCCTGGTCGTTCGCCGTCTTGGCCTGGTCGTACGCGGTTTGGGCCCGCTGGCTCTTGGCGGTCGCGTCGGTGAGGATCTTCGCGGTTTCGGCGGCTTCGGCCTTTGCGGCCTGCTGGGCCTTGTCGGCGGCGGTCTTCGCGTCGGCGGTGCTGGCCTTCGTCTGGTTGGCCTTGTCGAGCGCGGCCTTGGCCTCATCGACCTTCTTCAACGCGGCATCGTACGTGGACTGGGCGTTGCGGACGCCGTTGACGTAGTTTTCGACCATCGTGCGGTACACGGCCGCGTCATACACGGTGTCGTTCTTGTTGTAGGAGTTCCATTCGTTGAAGAACTCCTGCGAGAACCCGTGGCTGTACTTGTTCGCGCCGTAGCCACTGTAGGCCATGCCGGTGGCGGTGTAGTCCGGGCTGATGATGTTGAGGTAATGGCCGATCTTCTGGTACAGGTCCGGATACTTCAGGCTGATGTCGTACGCGGACAGGCCGGCGAGGTCCGGATAGTCGCCGGACTTGACGGCCGCGTCGTAGTTGGCCTTCTCGGCCGTGTACCAACCATCGTACGGATCCCAATCCGAGGGGCCCATGCGAGGTTCTCGCCGGTGTTCTCGTACTGGTAGTTGTGGCCGTAGTGGCCGTTGGCGGCGTAGTTGGCCTGGACCATGGCCATGGCCAACGCGGTCTCGGACACCTTCAACGGTTCCAGGCCGTTCTCCTCGCGCAGCCTGTTGCACTCGTCGATCATGTCGAGGGCCCTGAGCAGGTTGTCGAGGCTGGTCGCGTCGTCCTTCGCTCCGATGTGCGTGTACTCGAGGTACTTGGACACGCTGGAGTCGGTCAGATACTTGTACGCCTGCTCCGCGTCGTCCGTCTGGAACCAGCCGGCAGCGCCCTGCGCCTCCTTCTTGACGGCCTCGTCAGCGGCCTTCTTGGCGTCCGCGGCGGCCTTGACAGCGGCGTCGTACGCGGACTGCGCGGCATCGGCGTCCTGCGACGCCTTGTCGGCGGCGGCCTGCGCGTCCGCGGCGTTCTGGTTCGCCTTGGCGAGCTCGCCCTGGGCCTTCTCGTTCGCGGTCTGCGCCTTGTCGAGCGCCTTGTCGGACGTGGTCTTGTCGTTGGATGCCTTGTCGAAGGCGGCTTGGGTCTTGTCGGCCTTGTCCTTCGCGGAGGCGGCGTCATCGTTCGCCTGGTCGAGTTTCTTCTGCGCCTGGTCGGCCTTCGACTGGGCCTTGTCGGCGGTGGTCTTCGCGGTCGCGGCGGCCACGGTGGCCTCGGCCTGCGACTTCCGGGCCGCGTCGACAGCCTCGCCGGCCTTACGGGCGGCGTCCTGCGCCTCCTTGACCTTGGCGGGATCGTTCGCGTCGCCTGCCAGACGGGTGGCCTCGTCGAGCTTCGCCTTCGCCTCGTCGGCCTTCGACTGGGCCTGGTCGGCGGCCTGCTGGGCCTGATCGGCCTTGGCCTGCGCCTTGTCGGCGGCGGCCTTCTTGTAGGCGGTGTCCTGGTCGAGCTTGGTCTTGTCGGTGGCGTCGACCTTGGCCTGAGCCTCCTGCGCCTCCTTGTCGGCCTTGGCCTTGGCCTTGGCGGCGTCGTCGCGGATGGACTGGCTGTCGTTCATGGCCTTCTCGAGCCTGTCGGCGTTCTGGGCGGTCTGGTCGGCCTTCGCCTGCGCCTGCTGGAGGTTGTCGTGCGCCTGGTCGAGGCTGTCCTGCGCCTGCTGGACGCCATTGGTGGCCTGCTGCACGTTCTGGTTCTGGTTGATGGTGTTCTCGACGTTCTGCTGGGCCTGCTGCACGTTCTGCTGTGCCTGGTCGACCTGCTGCTGTGCCTGGTCCACGCCCTGCTGTGCGTCCTGCACGCCGGTGTTGGCTTGGTCGAGGCTGTCCTTGGCGTCAGCGACCTGCTGTTGGGCTGCGGACACCTGATCCTGCTGCTGCGCGTTCTGTTGGGCGGCTGCCTGGTCGACCGCTTCCTGTGCTTGGGCGACGGCCTGCTGGGCCTGCTCGACCGGCGTGACCGCGGTCTCGTCGGCCATGGCCGGCGCGGCGATGGTGCCCGCGACCGCCACGGATGCGACCGCCGTTGCGAAAGCCTTCTTGTTCATATCTACCCTCCAATGCCATCTCCCGATCATGGGATCCGGCTCCAGTGGAAACATCCCTGCGACGTTTCCGTCAGCCACTCCACGTGCCTCCAATCCGATATCGGCATCACCGGCATGTCGTCCTGTCGGCAGTGGTGTGGCCGCACGCACTCCAGATTACCCCCAGACATTGCCGGTCGGGGTCAACCCCTCCGCCCGTGTCGTCCGAACGGCCGGGTTCTCGGCCTGGCTGCGACGATCGCGGCCGGCAGTCCCGCGAGCAGGGTCACACCGGACACGAGATAGGGGCGCGTGTCCCGTCCACTGGTTCTCGGCGCGTCCTCGGGATAGGGCACGTCGTCCGGCATGCTCACGCGTTCCCCGGTGACGAGCAGGCGGTACGTGTTCAGGAAGATCGGCGTGCACGTCACCAATGTGACCAGATCGCGGCCGGGTTGAATGCGCACGCTCCTCAGATCGTCCGGGTCGACCTTGCGGATGCGCATGACCTTGTAGGCAAGGGTCTGAGCGGCGACCTTCACGTAGAACACGTCGCCTTTCCTCAGTTCGGTGAGCCGGGTGAACAGGGCCTTGTCCGCCACTCCCGTATGCCCGGTGATGACGCTGTGCGTGCTCTCGCCGCCGACGGGCAGGCTCGTGCCGTGCAAATGGCCGAGCCCGTTGTCCAACGCGTACGAGTCGGCCCCATGACGCACGGGCAGGTCCACGCCGATCGACGGGATCTCGACCGACGCCATGATCCCGTCGCCGAAGTCCAGCAGATTCTGGTACTCCTTGTCATCCTTGAACCCGAAGTCGCCGTCGATGACGCCATCCTCGGTCGAGGTCTCGCCGATGACCTGCGGAGTGGCGGCGAGTTTCCTGTTGTACGCATGGGCTTTCTCGACCATGCGCGCGTACTTCCCGGCGGGCAGGTCGCCCTCGTCGGCCAATGCGGCGCTTTGCGCGGCCCTGCGGGACGCGCCGGCCTGTTCCACGCCGATCCACGCGAACGTGCCCACGCCCACCAGGCAGAATACGGTCGTGACGGCCGCGAGCATGCGGAACACGCGCGCCATATGCCGTTTCCGCAGCAACCGGGACCGGCGTTCGCGGCGCGTGTCATACACGTGGTCGCCCTTGATAACCCAATCCCAATCCATACGACTCGAAATAACACTCATGTCAACACCACCGGAGGAACAACGAATATCGACGAAAAAGAGGAAGACACCCGGCCGGTCCCATTCTTCTGGGGAACCTTGCCGGATGCCTTCATTCCCATATGACGAACCGTCCGTCACTGCTCGCCGCGCATGCGACGCGTGAGCATGACCGTGGATCCGATACCCATCACGAGCAGAGTGACGCCGCCCGCGACGAGCAACGGCAGACTCACGCCACCAGTCGGAGTGAACTGTTCGAATACCGGCTGCCATTGCGCGTACAGGGTGATGTCCTTGTCCTGCAACGGAACCTGCGAACCATCCTTATAGGCGGTTCCATTGCCGTCGGCTTGAGTATCCCATCCCAGGAACACGTATCCGTCGCGCTTGAACGACTTGGACGTGTCGGACGGGACGGTCACGTCCGAATACTGCCAGCCGGTCGTATTCGCGTGCGAGCCCTTCGCGTCCTTGGCGTTCCTGTCGTAGACCACGCTGGCCTTCAGGCGCTCCCAGTGAGCGTACACGGTCACATTACCCGTCAACAGCGTGTTCCAGTCGTACAGGCCCGCATCATCCTGCGGCCCCGCATACCAGCCGAGGAATCTGTAGCCGCGGATCTTCGACGTGTCTCCAGACTGCCAGCCGGAGCCGTCCGCGGCGGCCGTGTTGTACGACACGGAGACGGACGCCGGGGTGGATGGCATCTGACCGTTCCACGTGTTCGGCTTGTTCGTGTCGTAGGTGAGGACCGAGTTGCCGACCCATACCGCGTACACGGTCATGCCGCCCTCGACCATCGTGACCTCGGGCTGTGCGGCCGTGGCGTTCCGGTCCTGGTTCCAGCCCAGTTGGGTGTGGCCCGGACGGGTCAGCATGCTGGAATCCCAGCAGTCGTCGTCCTTCGCCATGGTCGCCAGGGTGATGCGCTGGCCGGCCGGATAGTAGACCTGGCAGCCGGACACCACGTCCGTGCTCGTGTCGATGGTCTTGACGGTCACGCTGCCGTCCTCGTGGGTGGTGGTGCGCTGCACGAGGTCGGACACCTTGCCGGTTGACTTGGAGGACGCCGTCTGCGTCGTGTCCGGCGTCGTGTTCGACGGGACTTGGCCGGAAGCATCCGCCGCGTTCTTGTCATAGGTGAGCACCGCGGTGCGGGTGACGGGCGCGCCGAACGTCATGCGCGAACCGTCGGTGCGGCCGGCGGGATTGCCCAGATCGTAGGAGAACGTGAACGTGCTTCCGGTCCAGGTTGCCGCGAGACGGTGACGGGACTGCTGCGGCGCGTCCAGATAGGCCTCGTCGCCGGCGTCATGCTTGATTCCGGCGAAGCCGTTCGTGCCGTAGGAGGCGAGTTCCGCGTCGGAACGCTTGTACGCGCCATCGAAACCGTCAAGCAGCTGCACGCCCTCGAACTTGAGGTCGGATTGCGCGTCCCAACCGTCGAGGTCGTTGAAGCCGGTCACGCCCTTGAACGTGTCGGGCACCTTCTCGCCGGTGTCCGCGTACGTGAACTCGACGGTCCACGAGCAGCCCACGCGTTTCGACGTGTCGACTCCACCCATGGCCGCCTTGACCTTGGCAGGCAGGCTGGAATAGCCGGAACCGTAGGCCGTGTTGATCCAGAATCTTCCGTCTCCGACGATGTTCCCGTGCCCGTCGAACCTGTACAGTTCGCTGACGCTGCCGCCGTTCCACTCCTTCAAACGCATGGTCATGCTGATCTGGTGGGTCCTGCCGGACGGGTCGGTCCAGTCGCCCACGGACGGAATGGTCAACGAGGCGCCCGCCTTCAACGGCCACATGCCCTGGGACGAGGAGTCCGTGGACCTGTACCACGCGCCGTTCTCGAACTCGACCTGCGAGAGCCTCGTGTCGGTGGTGTTGAGCACGAACTGGCGGTAGTCGCCGGGAACATCATCCGTTTCGAGGTCATGCACCGTCAGACCGGAAGCGGTCCTGTCCGCCACGGCCCTCACAGTGCCGGTCGTCCTGGTCTTGGCCTGCTTGACGGTGTTCGCGGTCTCGTCGGACGGGACCTGGCCGAAGGCGTCCTGCGAATTCTTGTCGTAGGAGAGCTTGTAGGCGAGCTTGAACTGCACGTCGTCGATCAGATTGCCGGAGATGCCGTCGATGGAACCCAACGCCTTGAACGTGAACCTGCTGACGTTCCGACCGGCGGGAACCACGACCGAACCCTGGAACGTGTCCCACGAGCCGAGCCAGCCATCCGTGTTCGGAGCGTTCACCGTGGTGGACTTCTCACCCAGCCTGTTGCCTCGGTCGGACGCGATGCGGGTCATCTCCACCGGCTGCTCATGGCCGGGCGCTCCGACGAGGATCTGGATCTTCTCATTGGAGTTGATGGTCCCGTTCCTGTGCGCGTACCGGAGCTTCACCGTGTACACGGTCGGATAATCGTGCGCGGTGTCGATGTCCTGGTACAGGTACGTGTTGGCCTGCGATGCGGTGATCTCGGCGTACATGTTGTCGAGCGCCTTGGAGCGTTGGATCTCGACGATGCCGCCGCGCCCGTCGACCCTGGTGTCGGTCTGGTTGGACTTCCAGCCGAACTTGGCGGCGTCGAACCCGTTGAGGTGGACCCACTGCTTGGACGCCTCGCCCTTGCCGTTGAGGGCGCCGCTGATCTCCACGTCGCCGTGCGCCGGGTCGACGTTGGCGAAGTTGTACTTGCCGGTCATTTTGGACTGGCCGACGATGTTCTGCCAGTCGTGGTCGAAGTCGCTGTTGACAATCTGCTTCGGCAGGCCGTTGGCGGCGTATTCCGCCACATCGTCATCCGCCGCGAGACGCACGCTGCCATTGGTCTTCGACTTGGCCTGCTTGACGGTGTTCGCGGCCGTATCCGACGGAACCTGGCCTGAAGCGTCCGAAGAGTTCGCGTCATAGGTCAACCTGTAAGAGCGGGAGAACTCGATGTCGTCCACGAGATTGCCGATGTTGTTGCCGGGCAGGGTCTCATTCTCTTTGAACCCTTCGAGGCTCTTGAACATGAATACCGTGTTCTTCTGTCCTTCGGGCACCTGGTAATAGCCTTCGTACGTCTCCCATTGTGCGCCATGATCGCGGGGATCGGTGTTGGATACCTTTGTGGTGATGATCGTGGACTTCCCGCCCACCTTGTCGCCATGGCCGTTAGAGGTGACGCGGGTCATCTCCACAGGCGTCGCGTGGTCCGTGTCGGAGCCCACGAGGACCTGCATCCTGTCGGCATGGGAGGATTGGCGGCTGGCGTGCTTGAGCCGGATCTTGTACAGCACGCCGCCGTTGCCGGTGGACACGTTCTGGTAGATGCTGGTGTTGTCCTGTTGGGCGACGATCTCCGCATACGTGTTCTTGGTGTTGCGGTCCTGCTGCAATTCGACCCTTGAACCGTTCTCGGTACTGGACCATGCGAACCTGGAAGAGTCGAAACCGGGAATCTGCCCGATCTTTCCGTACTTGGAAAGATCGGTGGCGGACATGTTGTACCAAAGCGTGCCGTCATCCGATTTGAGGAACGTGCGCAGATCGGCATAGCCTTCCTGCTCGTTCTTCTGAATGTCGGAGAACGAGGGGTAGGAGAAATCGCCATTAGCGAGGGAAACGTACCGGACGTTCTCGTCCGCGACGGTCTTCACGGTTCCGTTGGTCTTGGCTTTGGCGGGCTGGACGGTGTTCTCCCTGCCGCGTTCGTTCGACGGAACCTGGCCGGAGGCGTCGGACGCGTTCTTGTCGTAAGAGAGCCTGTACGCCTTGTCGAACACGATATCGTCGAGCACGTTGCCGCGGTCGAGCTGCTTGGCGTCGATGCTCCTGAACGTGAAGCGGGTCGTGGTCTGGCCGTCGGGGATCAGGTAGGTGCCCTCGTACGTCTCCCACTGGCTCTCGTGGTGGCGGTTGTTGCCGTTCGTGACCTTGGTGGCGATGGTGGTGGACTTCTCGTTGAGTTTGTCGCCGTGCCCGTTGACGGTGGTGCGGGTCATCTCCACGGGCGTCTCGTGGCCGGGCGCGCCGATCAGGACCTGCATCTTGTCGAGGTAGTTCTGGTTCAGGCTGGCGTGCTTCAAACGCACCTTGTACAGGGTGCCGGGAACGGTCTTGATGTCCTGGTAGATCGCGGTGCCCTTCTCGTAGGCGCAGAGTTCCGCGTACACGTTGTCGGCCTGGTCATCGTATTGGATTTCGACCGCGCCGGCCTTGTGCTGGATGTTGTCGGTACCGTCCTTCTGGGTGCTGGACCAGCCGAATTTAGTCTTGTCCCAACCATTGACGGTCTTCCAGATTGCGGCGCTGTCGTTCCAGTTACGGACGGAGTTCAGATACTTGCCATCGGGGGTGATGGATGTCCAGTTCCAACCGCCGGTCAGCCATTGGTCTTTGTAGTTCACGCTGAAATCGCCGTTCACCAGATGGTCCGGCAGGCCGCTCGTGTCGTCGGATGCGAGCTTCACGACGCCTTTCGCGTCCCCGGTCGCGCCGGTCGTGTCCACCGCACCGGCGGCGCCGGCCAGCCCCGCGCCCAACGTGGACGCGGCGACCAGACCGGCGATGAGTCTTGTGAAGAATCCCATTCTTTTTCATTCCTTCATATTGTTTTTAGAAAAGTCCTTTGATAAAGGGAACGGAAGGAGGCCGGAGAGGCGAAGCCTCCACAGCCTCCTGCCATGAATCGTCCGGGAAAAGAGGTCAGGCCGCGATCGGACCGTCGCCCAGGTTCTCGTGGCGGACTCGGTAGGCGGCGAAGCCGGACGCGGTGGCCACGAGGATGATCGCGAACGCGCCGACCAGCATGACGCCCATGGTGGTCGCGCCGGTCTGCGGCAGCTGGGTGATGTTGTCGATGTTCTTCACCACGGCGGTCGGGGTGGTGGTCTTGCCGTCCGCGTTGTTGACCGTGCCGGTCAGTCCCGGCTGGTCCTTGCCGGTGATGGTCACGTGCCCGTCATCGGTGATCTTGAGGGTGAAGCTCGGCTTGACGAAGCTGAAGTAGCCGGTCGGCACCTGGGTCTCCTTCACGGTGTACGTGCCGGCGCCCAGACGGGTGAAGTTGATCACGCCGGACGCGTTCGTGGAGAATTCGGTGGCTTTGGACTCATCCGTGGTGAACGTCCACTGGTTCGAACCCGTGTTCCACACGTACCACTGGTTCAGGCTGTCGTTGTGGAGCTTGAACTTGGCGCCCTGGATGACCTTGTTGCCGTCGGCCGCGCTGATCTTCTTCAGGTTCACGTCGTAGGTCGGGACCGGGGTCTCATCGGTGCCCGGACCTGGGGTCGGCACGTCCGGCGGGACGACGTTGGGCAGCCAGTTCGAGGTGATCAGGATCTGGTTGAGGCCTTGGTTGGCCTTGGACACGTTGACGACCTTGCCCTGGTAGGTGACGGTCACCTGCTTGCCCTGGTAGGTGTCCACGAGGCTTTGCAGGCTGGTGGTCTTGAAGCCGGTGCCGTCGGAATTGCCGATCTTGTCCTTGCCGATCTTGTCCTTGCCGATGGTGCCGAACTGGTTGGTGATGTCCGTGCCGGACGACGTGGTCGCGTGGAAGGAGCCGTCCACGTAGACGATGCCGGTCATGTGGTCCTCGAGGGTGATGGTGTCCACGGCCAGCTTGTTCGGCACGGTGAACGTGGCCTTGAAGTCACGGGTCTCGCCGTTGGTCGCGGCCGCGGAATCCTTCCACGTGCCGTCCACGCTCTTGATCTTCTTGTCGATCTTGGTGACGTTGGTTTTGATCTGGGTGGAGCCGAGGGTCTGTCCGTTGCTCATCCTGGTCGCGCCTCCGATGGTGGTGGACACGAGGATCGGGATGCCCTGAGCGTCGACGACCAGGTAGTAGCCTTCCGGCAGGGTCAGGTTCAGACTGCCGGTGGTGGAGGTCTGGTTGGTCTTGACCGCGGTGACCTTGCTGGCCGCGGCGGTAGACTGCAGGGTGCCGGCGACCTTGCGCAGCGTGTTCGAATCGGTCTGCAGACGCAGCAGCTGCTCCGCGGCGTTACGGCCCTCGGATGTGTTGTAGGTCACGCCGTTCTTGTTCAACGCGGCCTTGACCCACGCGTCGGCCGCGGCGTCCGGGGAGGAGGCGCTCACGCTCTTCACGTTCGCGCCGTCCTTGACGACGTCGTTGTAGTTGGCGAGCTTGTACACGGTGAAGCTGTGGCCCGCGAGGGTGCTGCCATCGCCCGCGTTCAGCGTGAGCGTTCCGTCCGCGGCGAACGCGGCTCCCGGAACGCATAATGCGGCCAGCGCGGCGGCGGTCGCGCACGCGGCTGAGATCTTCTTCATATTCATACTGGATTGGTCTCCTTCGGTGATTGTCTTTCCATGCGCCCGTTGGCCGGACGCGCACGGAGACGACATGCCGGCGGCGGACGCCGGCATGTCGGATCTTCCGAATGGTTCACATGCACGCCATCCGATGACGCCGGATATTGGGACGGGGGAGCGTCCATATGAGAGAAGGGCCATCGCCATGGTGGCGATGGCCCTTCGGAAAAGGAGCGGGCCACGGAGGATAGGACCCGTGTCCCGCAGGATTATGCGGGCCCCGTCCGCCATGGGTCATGATGGACGGGGCCGTCCCGGTCACTTGCCGGAGTGCGCGGCGTGGCTTGAGGCCGCGGTCCTGCGGCGTGCGCCCATGAGGGTCACGCCGATGGAGCCGAACGCGACGACGGCGAGCAGAATGCCGACGATGGTCGCGCCGGTCGTGGCGAGATCCTCGCGGTATCCGCTCCAGTCGTCCGTGTTGGATTCCACGGTGGTGTCCTCGCACAGGGTCCTGTCGCCGACCTTGACCTGCTTGAGGCCGGTCGTGTCGGACGCGTCGCCGTCGACCTTCGTGTCGCCGGTCTGGTCGCCGAACTGGTCGGTGACGGGGCATTCGACGAGCGGCGTGCCGGTGACCTTGACACGGTCGGTGTGCTTGCCGCCCTGCTCGACGCCCTTGAGGGTGCCGGTGATGATGGTGGATTCGCCGGGCTTGAGCACGAGGGTGTCCCAGTTGTCCGGATACTTCAGGTCAGTGACGTCGCCCTCGCCCGCGATGGTCCTGTCGACCATCTTGAGGTCCTTGGCGAGATACCAGGCGCCCTCACCGGTCGAGGAGTCCGTCTTGGACGTGTTGGTGATCTTGAACGCGATCTGCTGGCTGTCGCCGGCCATCTTCAACGCGTCCTTCACGTCGTCGCGGTCGCCGGCCTGCTCGCCGGAGGCCACGTCGTACTTCTCGATGTGGATCGACGGGGTCATGTCCGGAGTGCGGGTCCACACGATGTTGGATTCGAACTCCTTGCCGTTGAAGTATTCGGCGAACCGGTTTTCGACGCGGTCGGAGACCTTCAGTCGCTTGCACTGGATGTACGCGCGCCAGCCGGCCTCATGCTCGTTGTCCGCGGACACGAGGGTACGGTACGCTTCGGTCGCTTCGACGGTGACCACGCCGTTGGCGTCGGCCGTGGCGTCGAACAGGTCGCCGCCGAACTTCGAGGAGTCGAAGCCGTTGCCGGCGAGCTTGTCGCCCTTCGCGGCGATCACCTTGCCGTCCCTGTACAGGTCACGGCTCGCGTACACGGCCCACTGGCCCGTGTACTGGTCGTACTCGGTGTTCAGCGGGTCGACGATCCTCCACTGGTCGACCTGCGGGTAGGCGCGGCCGGCCGGGATGATGGAGCTGTCGAGCTGGTAGAGGAACGTGCGGTCCTTGTACACGCTCCTGCCGTCGATGCTTTCGCCGCCGACCTTGACGGTCACGTCCTTGGCGGGGTTGATTTCCTTGAGCGGGTTGGACACCTCGTTGGTTTCCCGGGTCAGGTCGTTGGTGACCTGGATGGCCTTGTTCTTCACCGTGTAGCCGTCCTCGACCTTGACAACCTTGTACGGCATGACGATCTGGTATTCCTGGCCGAGGAGGTTCTGGTCGATGCTCGGATCGGAAAGCGGATCATGCTTGGACGAGGACGCGTAGGCGGCGAGGTCCGTCGGCTGGGGATCGCCCTTCACGGTGACGCCCTTCTTCGGAATCCACGTGTCCACGGTCTTCGCGTACACGTACGCGACGCCGTCCTTGATCTGGATGTTGAACTTGCCGGTCACGTCCTGGCCCTTGGAGTCGAGCACTTCGATCTTGGTTCCGTCGATGGCGAGATGCTCGTCGTCGAAATCATCGGTGATGCCGGCCTTCCACACGCGGTACGCGTTGTTGGTCTGCTTCAGGTCGAGGGTGACGACGTAGTTGCCGGTGTCGCCCAGCAGCATGGTCTTCCCGTCGATGCTGACGGACGGGTCGCCCTGCTCCTTGGACTGGTTGTCCTTCTTGGAGGGATCATGCTTCGGGGGCAGGTTGTCGACGATGTTGGACGGGGTGATCGAATTGTTCAGGGTGAGCATCCACTGGTTGTCCACCTTGCGGTCGGTCGGCGCGTCCTTCGCGACGGTGCCTTCGAAACGGACCTGGACCTGCGGGTGGGAGCCGGCCTGCCAGTGTTCGGCCACGTACTTGTCGGAGTACGTGATGGTGAACTGGTGGTTGGCGTTGTCCCAGGCGACGGTGTAGTCGCCTTCGACGCCCATCTGCGGATCGCTGGTGGTCAGCTGGTCGCCGGTGGCGAGGTCGGTGACCTCCAGGGTCTGCTGGTCGGGTTCGAGGTACTGGTCGTACGTGTCGGTGTCGCGGATGGACACGATGCGGTACGCGAGGTCCGACGGGAGTTGAGGCCGGGTGGTGAGCCTGTATTCGACCTTCTGGCCCGGATACACGACCTTGTCGTTCGCGTCGTTGTTCGCGCCGCCCTGGCTGCCTTCGGCGACGACCTTCTTGACGACCGGCGGAACGTAGCCGCAGATGTACGGCTCGTTGGTCGGCTGGGACTCGTTGTTGACCTTCTCGGAACCCTTGTTGGTCAGTTTCGACCCGTCTGGATTCTCGCAGAACGTGAGTTCGTCGCCCGCGTTCTTCCCGAAGTCCTTGCGGACCTGGGCCGCGCCCTTGCCGTTCGCGAAGTTCACGACGCCCGGCAGGAGCAGGCTGATCTGCTTCAGATTCTTCAATCCGGCCTGCGCGGCACGGTATTCCGGCTTCGCGGTCGCGGTGACCTTGGTGCCCGCCACGGTGATGTCGAACTGGTCGGTCACGTCACGGCCCTTGTTCGCGATGTCCGCGACGGAGGACGCCGCGTCGGTCGTGGCGTCCGCCTCGTACACGCGGATCTGCGACTGGTCGGACGCGAGGTCCCAGATGTAGTCGGCGTTCGCGTAATCATCGGTCAGTTTGATGTCGGTGACCTTGACGAGGTCGGACGCGATGACGCCGTTGACGACGCTGGCGACCTGGTCGCCGTCGAGGAACTTCAACGTGTCGGCGCCGGTCTTGTTCGACCCGGTCGGATCGACCACGGCGGCCCACCTGCCGTCCTCGCCGAGACGGATCCAGCTCTTGTCCGGGTTCGGGCTCCACTCCTTGACGGGCGGCTCGTTGCCGGGCACGGTCTGCTGGTTCCACTTCTCCCAATCACCGTTGGTGAGCTGGACCTTCTGGCCGGCCTTGAGCACGTCCTTGAGGAACGCGCCCTTGATGGTCATGCGGACCTTGCGGTCGGCGGCCTGGTTGTAGGTCGTGTCGAGCAGCTCCTGCTTCGCGCTGACCCACACCCTGTCGTCCTGCTTGTGCACGTCGAACAGGTTCTTCGCATCCTTGCCGTCGATGGTGACGGTCACCGATGCGGAGTCGAGATCAATGTTCCTGGCGCTCTTGGAGAAATCATCGCCAAGCTCGTAGGAGCTCATCTTCCTGGCGAGGTTCCTGGGCAGCAGGCCGTTGACGGTCACGCCGAAATCGTCCTGCTGGACGAACGTGTGCGTGTCCGCGTTGACGTTGTTGGCCCACGCCGAGTCCTCGGCGTTCGCGGCCTGGCCCTGGTCGGCGCTCCATACCTTGTCGGGCTTCGGATTGCGCACCCAGACCGGCGGCTCGTTGGTCGGCCGGGATTCGTTGTTCCAGGTTTCGGTGGCCTTGTTGGTCAGTTTCTTCTGGTCGGCCGCGGCCTGGGCGTTCGGAACCTGCTTGACGATGCCGCCGATGTACAGTTTGACCTTGCGGTCGGCGGTGCCGAGCGCGGTCTTCGTGAGGAACGACTGCTTCGCGGTCGCGGTGGTCGTGTGCTTCGCCGTGTCGATCGTGATGTCGAACTGGTCGGTCACGTCCTTGCCGTCCACGTACACGCGCACCTGGTCCTTGTGGTTCCAGTCGATCCACTGGGCCGACGCGGTCCAGTCGTCGGTGATCGAATAGGAGGTGAACAGGTTCAGGAGGTGGCCGGGGAGGCGCCCGTTGACGACGGCGCCGATCGCGTCGCCGGTCACGAACGTGCGGTTATCGCTGCCCTTGTCGTTCGTATGCTCCGGATCCTCGGCGTTCAACGCGCCATTGGAGTCCAGCACCCACACCTTGTCGGGCTTCGGGGTGACCTTGCCGACCTGTTCGCTGTTGCCGGTCTGGCAGTGGCTCTTGTCCGTGCTGCCGTATTCGTCGCCGGTCCAGCAGGCCTGGCTGTCGTCCGGAATGGTGTAGTCCGAACCGGTCGGGGTCGCGGACTGGGGCACGTTCAGCGTGTACTGTCCGGACGCGGGGTTCAACACGTGCGCCTTGACGATGCGCTTGCCCGGCTGGCTGTCATCGACCGTAATGTCGGCCTGGACGGTCCTGCCGTCTTGGTCGGTCACGGTGACCTTCGAAACATCGTCCCCGTCGGTGCCGCCGATCAGGACCTTCTGGCTGGACGCGTCGATCGTGTCGTATAGCCAGAAATGCTCGCTCGCGTTCGACTGCGCGGTGATGTGGGCGGTGTAGAGGCTACCGGAGGCGATCTGGTCGTTCGGAGCCGCCACCTGGTCGCCGGCCGCGTTGGTGAGCTTCTTCGACGGCGGGGTCGGTACCGGCTTCCAGGATTCCCTCGCGTCGGCCGCGCCCGCATGGCCTGCGTCGGCCTTCATCTTGCCCTGCTTCGGGACGTTCACGTCGTAATAGTAGGAGCCGGCGGGCCAGGATTTCCATGTCTTGTCCACGTCCCTGAAACCGAACGACACGGACTGGGTCGTGTTGTTGCCCTGCGTGAACTGTTTGGACGCGGTGCGGGCCGTGCCGTCCAGTCCGGTCCAATGCAGGGTGATGGTGCCCGTCACGTTCTCGCTGATCGAACTGTTGCCACGGCTCGTGGTGATCGCATCGGACACGTCGCCGGTCGCGCCGGCCTGGGTGAACGTGCCGCCGGCCTGCGTGCTGACGGTCAGATCATAGTTCGGCGGGGCGGGCTGGTACTTGTCGAGCGCGATGACCACGATACTGGCCGTGGAACTCACGTACTTCTCCATGAGCTTGTCCACGCTCGTGGACGGATCGTCGCTGAAGCCATCACTGGTGTGGTAAGACTGGGATCCAGCGTAGTTGTAAGCATTCGGCGCGACGTACTTGTACCAGTTGTCCTTCCACACGCTCTGGTCATAGACGCCGGAGCCGTTCCATACGCCGGTCGTCGAACCGTTGCCGGAGACCGCGCCCACGGCCACGACGCGGCAGTCGCCGTCGCCCTCGCCCGGATGGCGCTGGTGGAAACCGGCGACGCACCGGCCGTTCGCGTCGGCCAGCGCGGCGGCGGCCTTGCCGGACGAGTCGTCCATCCTCACGCCCGCGCTGGCCATGGCGCGGCTCACGCTGTTGATGTCGGTCGCCGAGCCCCACGAGCCGGACGCGTCGTCCTTGTACTGCCAGAACTGCATTGCCGCGCCGCCGCCGCCGGTACCGGGCCTGTTGCCGCCCTCGCCGCCGGCGTACGCGGTGCCGGCGGTCAGTCCGCCGGCCAATGTCGCCGCGGCGACGAGCAGGGCCAACGCCTTCCGCTTGTTGTCATTGGAACCCAAAGTTCCTTCTCCTTTCGAAGATTCTGCCTGCAGATACGCTTCCCGCCTATGCGGGCAGGAAACGGGACGGCACGGGAACGCGCGTTCCCTTGTCGGCCGTCCAACCGGTTTCACATGCACGCCATCCGATGACGCCGGATATTGGGACGGGGGTCGATGGCATGGGAGCAAAAGAAAAGGACCGTTCCACGATGACATGGAACGGTCCTGAGAAAGGAACAGCGAAGCCGGTAAATCAATGATGGATCAAACCGTCCGAAGAGGGCGGAGGGCAATCATCTGTACAGCCGTATCCGCCGCTGCTTGGAACGAAGTCCGGCACGCTGCTGCCGGAGCCACCACCCGATGTCGAACCGCCCGAATACGAGGGCGTGTACGACTGTTGGGGAGCTGAATACGAGGGCGTGTACGACTGCTGCGTCTGGGCCTGGGCGGCGGCAGCCTGTTCCGCGGCAGCCTGTTCGGCCTTCGCCTTGGCTTCCGAATCCGCCTTCTCCTTCGCCGCCTTCGAATCGTTCACCGACTTGACGGCCTTGGCGATCGCCCCGGCGTCGCGCTTGGCTATGGCCTGCTTCAACGCCTCACGGGTCTTCTCATCCTGGACATTGCCTTCCGTCGCCTTGCACAGCCCGTCCGCGTCGGCCACGGTCTTGTCCAGCTTCGACGATTCGACCGCCTTCACGGCCGACTCCAACGCCTTCGCATCCGCCTTCACGCCCTTGGTCGTCTTGTCCGCCTTGGCGGTGGCCTCGTCCAGACCGGTCTTGTCGGACGCGTCG
>OBXZ01000493.1_pt1 | contig 38790 bp, 30 predicted proteins | sample 1538171 | NCBI WGS metagenome assembly OBXZ01 (sample SAMEA2580161, study PRJEB22360) | human gut metagenome | biome: human gut; feature: human-associated habitat; material: faeces | place: Denmark | collected 2008/2010
GCGGTACCGGAACGGCAAAGCAGGATAAAAGGAAGGCCGCCGTTGTGGCCGTCGCAGGCCGTAAGGGCGCCGTCACCGTGGCCACCAACATGGCAGGCCGTGGTACCGATATCATGCTCGGCGGCAACGTCGAGTTCCTCGCCGATGCGAAGCTCAAGTCCGAAGGCTATTCTCCGGATGACACTCCGGACGAGTACGAGAAGCGTTGGCCGGGCACTTTGGCCGAAATCAAGGACCAGGTCAAGGACGAGCATGAGGAAGTCGTCAAGCTCGGCGGTCTGTACGTGCTCGGCACCGAGCGCCACGAATCCCGCCGTATCGACAACCAGCTGCGCGGCCGTTCCGGCCGTCAGGGCGATCCGGGCGAATCCCGTTTCTACCTGTCCCTCGAAGATGATCTGATGCGTCTGTTCAACACCCAGCTGGTGGCGCGTGTCATGGCCAAGGGCATGCCGGAAGGCGAGCCGATCGAAGCCAAGAGCGTTTCCAAGGGCGTGCGCACCGCACAGAAGGCCGTCGAATCGCGTAACTTCGAAATCCGTAAGAACGTGCTGAAGTACGATGACGTGATGAACAAGCAGCGCACCGTCATTTATGCGGAGCGTCAGGCTGTGCTGAAGGGCGCCGACATCCACGAGGACATCCTCAAGTTCATCGACGACACCGTGCTGAGCTACATCAAGGGCGCCAACAACGGTTCCGACAAGCCGGCCGATTGGGATTGGGACGGTCTGTTCAAGGCCATCTCCTCCGTGTACCCGATCGCCGTGGAGCAGGAAGCGGCCAAGGACGCCGTCGACAAGCTCAAGGGCGACAAGGCCGTTGAGGCCCTGAAGGAGCTCATCGTCTCCGACGCCAAGGACCAGTACTCCGATTTCGAAGACAAGCTCGGCAGCGAAGGCCTGCGCCAGCTCGAGCGCCGCGTGGTGCTCGCCGTACTCGACCGCAAGTGGCGTGAACACCTCTACGAGATGGACTACCTCAAGGACGGCATCGGCCTGCGCGGCATGGGCCAGCGCGACCCGCTGGTCGAATACCAGCGTGAAGGCTACCAGATGTACAACTCCATGATCGAAGCCATCAAGGAGGAAACCATCCAGCTGCTGTTCCACGTGGACATCGAACGCGTGGCCATGACCGAGGATGAGAGCACCGAATCCGACGAGGATGAGGCCGTGAACGCGGCCGAAGCCGTAATGGGTCTGGATGGCGAAGCCTCCGCCACTGGCGAAACCGCTCCGAGCGAGCCGGAGACCGATGACGAGGCCGAAAAGACCACCATCGATGAACTGGCTGACGAGCAGAAGAACGAGAAGGGCATCGTCGGCATGCAGCCGATCAGCCACGCCGAAGGCAAGGTCCCGGCCAACAAGCGTCCGAAGAGCGAGGAACTCCACTCTCCGTGGGCGGATGGCCGCACCTTCCCGGGAACCGGCAAGAACGCCCAGTGCCCATGCGGTTCTGGTCGTAAGTACAAGATGTGCCACGGCCAGAACGAGCAGTGATTCGCTGAGTCGCTGACTTGCTCATGACATAACCTCCCCCGACCGTAATCGGGGGAGGTTTTCTTTTTTGAAGAATCTTCGATAGGCCGTTTCGTGATATGGACGTGCGGACGTGGGGAAACGTCCAATCGTTACAATTGGCGGCATCAGAACAACAATAAAGGCGTGCGACAGCGCCAAGGAGGGCATCATGGCCGAAATCACATGGAAGTCGATCCTCACCAAGCTGGTCGGAGGGGACCACTTGAGCGCCGAGGAATCCGAGTGGTTCGTCGATGACCTCATGAACGGCAATGCCGATCCGGCGGCCGTTGGCGCGGTACTCGCCACCCAGCAGCAGTTGGGGCTGACCCCCGACGAAGTGCGTGGCGCGGCGAAGGCCATGGTAGCCCATGCCATTCCGCTGCACATCGACGGTGAAACCACCGACATCGTCGGCACCGGTGGCGACGGAGCCTCCACCGTGAACCTGTCATCCATGGGGGCCGTCGTAGCCGCGGCCGCAGGCGTAAAAGTCGTCAAGCACGGCAATCGTGCGGCCTCATCCAAGTGCGGCACTGCTGACTGCTTCGAAGCGCTCGGCCTGCCCATGGATTTGACTCCGGAACAAGTGAGCGAAGTCGGCAACGAATGCGGCATCGCATTCGCTTTCGCACGCACCTTCCACCCCGCCATGCGTTTTGTCGGTCCGATTCGCGCCGCGCTCGGCGTGCCATGCGTGTTCAACGTGCTTGGTCCGCTGACCAACCCGGCAAGCCCGAAGCATATGGCCGTCGGCTGCGCTAATCGCAAGATGAGCCCGATCATGGCCGCCGTATATGCGGCGAACGGCCAGATCGGCATGGTCTACACTTCCCATGAGGGCCTTGACGAGATGGCACCGACCGGTCCGGTCTCCATTTGGGAATTCAAGGACGGCAAGGTTACCGAAAACAAATTCGATCCGACCGTCGAACTCGGCCTCGCCAAAGTCACCATCGCAGATCTGAAGGGTGGCGAACCGACGCTCAACGCGCAGCTGGCACGAGACTTCTTCGCAGGCAAGGATGTGTCGTTCCGTACCACCGCGCTGCTGAACGCCGCTTCCGCAATCGTCGCCGACGGTCATTTGGTGCCGGGCGACGCAAGCTTGGCTGACCGGTTCAAAGCCGCCTACGCCATCGCGGAGCAGACCGTCGACTCCGGCAAGGCCACGGCGCTGCTTGACAAGTGGATCGCCACCGCCCAAGCTGCGAAGAAAGCCTGAAAACGCTGACAACGTATGTGTATGTGAAGGCCCCGGCGTAAATATGAACCGCACCCCGATTGTTGGACTGAAGAAATTCAGATTCGATGATCGGAGGTGCGGTTCTTTCGTATGCGTGAGGATCGAAGGAGACGTTACGACGACGGGTTCCGGCGCGAGGCGCTGGAACTCATCAAGGCCGGAGCCGGCGGGAACACGCTCGCCAGACGGCTTGCCATACCGGTGTATACCGCGAGAAACTGGATCAGGTTGTACAGGTCCGGCGGCGAGGAGGCGGTCATGGGAGGCAACGGCAGCAGACGCTACGACTGGGAGACGAAGGTCGCCGCGGCGCGCGACCACGTCGAGAACGGCATGACCAAGACGGAGGTCATGGCGAAGTACGCGATCGCGAGCATCGCGCCGTTGGAACGCTGGTGCCGCGAGTACCGGGCGGAAGGCCCGGAGGCGCTCAGGCCGAAGCCCAAGGGCAGGCCGAAAGGCTCGAAATCCAAACCGAAGCCCGAACCGACGCGCGAGCAGGAGCTCGCCGAACAGGTCGCCTATCTGAAGGCGAAGGTCGCGTACCTGGAAAAACTCCGGGCCCTGCGGGCGTCCAAGTCACGCGGCGCGAGCGAAGCGCCGTCGTCCGACTGCTCGCAGGGCGGGGACACCGGCTCGACCACCTCCTCGAGATAGCCGGGCTGCCGCGATCCACGTACTACCATCACCTGTCGCGCCCGGCGCACGTGTCCAGGCCGGACGTGGAGCCGATGGTACGGGAGATATGGGAGCGCACCCCGAACGGGTGCGGCCACCGGCAGGTGCGCATGTGCCTGGTCCACGAGTTCGGCACGCGCATATCCGCCAAAACCGTGCTCGGGGTCATGCGGCGCATGGGACTGAGATGCGCCATCCGCTCCAGGAACCCGTGGAGGAGGTACAGCTCGTACAGGGGCGAGACGGGCGATCACGTGCATAACCTGCTCAGACGCGACTTCGACGCGGCCCGTCCGTTCTCCAAGCTCGGAACCGACGTCACCGAGTTCAAGGTCGCGGGCGGCAAGGCGTACCTCGCGCCCGTGTACGACATGGCCAGCAAGGAGATAGTGGCCTGGGACGTGAGCCGCAGTCCGGACCTCGGGCAGCAGAGGCGCCTGCTCGCCATGCTCGCGGAGCGCCTGCCCGCCGGCGCGGAGCCGATCCTGCACTCGGACATGGGATGGCAGTACCAGCACCAATGGTGGAGGGACGAGCTCGAACGCCTCGGCATCCGCCAGTCCATGAGCCGCAAGGGCAACTGCCTGGACAACGCCGCCACCGAGCAGGTCTTCGGCCACTTGAAGGACGAGTTCTACCGAGGCCGGGAGTTCGACTCGTACGAACAGTTCAAACGCGAACTGGACGCCTACATCATCCATTGGAACACCAGACGGCGCCAGATACGACTCGAGGGACACACCCCGGAGGAGTTCCGGAGCATGTCCCTCGCGGTCTAGGGCTGTATCCTAATTAACAACGTCCAACAAACGGGGCGCAGTTCAATAACCGCCGGGGCCTTCACATAGATGGATGTATTCAGTTTGTCGCCAAAGAATCGTCAGACGCGTGCTCCATCATCGAATTCGTCGGTACGCGTTTCACGATGCCCTTTATGCTGCACGATGAGGCCAGCGGCGCCGACCAGCGCACACAAACCGAAAATCGAACCAAGAATCGAAGCCAACGCCGGAACGAACACGGAAGCGATAATGCCGATGACGCCGGCCACCAGCAATATCCAGAACACCAGTTTTGACAGTTTCACATGGCCGATTTCAGGATTCGGCGGCACGAAGTCGTCACCGTAACGGTCCATGACCCGATCCGTGTCAAGCCAGCTCGAACCAGTGAAATCGCGCGGCCCACGACCATTCGCCGGCGCATCATTGGTGAACGTGCCCTGATCCAAGTCATCGATGGACAGCAAAGCCTCTTTTTCCCGACGTTGCGCATGCTTCTCGAAACGTTTCGCACTACGCGAACGTTCCACGGCCTTCAAATCGTCAGCATGCGAATCCGCAAACTCGGCCCAAGCCGCATCCAAGTCGTCCATTGGAGAGCCGCCACCATGCGACGCGTCATTTGGGCGTTCTTCATCGTCATTGCTATTGTTGAGGTCAGTCATACTTATACTCTAATCGGGCGGAGGCCAATCCGCTGGGAGGATCGTGAAGAATGCTCTATTGGTTTTTCGTCAAAGGCTTGGGACCAATCGCCATCCACCGTTTGGGACCGACCGCGCAAGGACTTGAGAACATTCCGCACGAAGGTGGCGCCATCATCGCAGCCAACCATCTTGCCGTCATCGACGATGCGTTGCTGCCGTTGACCTGCCCGCGCATGATTCATTTCATGGGCAAGGCCGAATATTTCGAAGGCAAAGGCATCAAAGGCAAATTCAAGAAATGGTGGTTCACGTCAGTCGGCGTGTTCCCCGTGGACCGTTCCGGCGGTTCCAAATCACTTGGCGCACTGAACCACGCCCGTGAGATCATCGAGGACGGACATCTGTTCGGCATTCACATCGAAGGTACTCGCAGCCCCGATGGACGTCTTTACAAAGGACACACCGGCGCGGCGCGTCTGGCATTCGAAACCGGTCGCCCCATTATTCCGGCCGCCATCATCGGTTCGCGTGAACTGCAGAAGCCAGGACAGGTCATTCCGAACAAAGGCAAGTCCAAGGTGGTTTACGGCAAGCCGATTGAAGTCGAGAAGAAATCCGCCGACCAGATTACCCACGATGATTTGCGTTCGCTTACCGACCGCGTGACCCGTGAGATCCAGAAGATGAGCGGACAGGAATACGTCGACGAATACGCGCAGAAGGTCAAGGCCGAGCTCAAAGCCCAGCAGGAGGCCGAAGCGCAGGCACAAGCCGAATCCGCTGCCAAGAAGGCATAAGTTTTCAGCGAGGTTCATTCCAAACCAATCAGGGGTGTCTGTTCCGAAGAATGTTTTCGGAACAGACACCCCTGATTTCTATTTTGTAATCAGGATAATCAGTCGAACAGCGACGAATACATTTTCAAGGTGACGGTATTCGGCGTGCCATCCTCCTGACGCAGTCGCACCTCGGTGCCTCCTACCGGATCCTGCGAAGCGACCTTCTTGTCTTGACTGGAGTCAAGTGTCAGTTGCGAGCTGATCTTCACACTGAATCCCAGCTTCTCCAATGCGGCTTTGGCAGCGGCGGCTTTCTGTCCGACATAATTCGGCAGCGTTACGGTTTCCGGTCCCTTCGACACCACCGCATTGACGCTATCGCCCCAGTGCAACTCGTCTCCGGTCTTCGCGGAAGCGGAAATCACCTGTCCTTGCGGAATCTTGTCATCGAATTGCTCGGTCCAGTTGACGGTGAGCTTGAGCGCATCAAGCGTCTGCTGCGCCTCATCCTTCGATTTGCCCACGACGTCCGGCATGGTAACCGGTTTCGGTCCTTGGGACAGCGTGACGGTAATCTTCGCGTTATGGGGCAGAGTCGCGCCGGGATCCACGCTTAAATCAAGCAACGCGCCCTGAGGTACGTCCATGGAATACGCGTCATCATTGGCCGGAGTCTGTTCGATGTTGTCGAAGCCGGCACGCTTCAACGCGTTGATCGGATCCTTGCCGTTCGCACTGGTGGCATCGAGAATGTCTGTGGGAACAGTGCCCTGCTTAATACCCTTGGACACTACCACCTTGACCTTCTGATGATGACGTTTGCTCACATGCGAACCGACATTCTCCGGGTCGGTGGAGATGACATTGCCAGCCTTGACGGAATCACTGAACGCCTCGGTCTCTTCGTACTCGATGTTGGAGAATTTCAGCAGTTCCTCATAGGCGTTCCATTTGATGTTGGAAATACGGCAGGGCTCCGAATCGGAACATGTGAGATCTGCCGGCTGAGGCATGGTCCAGTAGCTGCCCGGTCCTCGGAAATACCACCAGGCATAGCCTCCACCGCCTGCGCAGGCAAGCACGATGGCTGCTACGACGGCGATGATGACAGGTGCACGCTTGCCACTGCGTTTCGGCTGTCCACCACTGACCGGACCGTTCGAGGGGGAAGCTGGAACGTTGTTGGCGGGGACGTCGTTCTTTTCAAAAGCCAAGCGGGTGGTTGCCTCCGGATCTGCCTGCTGCGCCGGCATGACGGTGGTTTTGTTCGGGTTTTCCGGATTGAACTGTCGTGTACGATCGTCGTTCTGACGCACAGGCGGTGCTGGGGGAGCGGGCGGTAGCGGCATCTGCCGGGTGCCATCGCCGGGCATGGTGTCGGCGGCATCGTTTGCGGCCGGGGAAACGGCTGACAGACGGTATTGCCAGTCGTCGATGGTGAGGTTCGATTGCAACTGCTGCAATTCGTCGAATGCCACAGACGCATCCTGGGGACGGTCCTCGACCGCGCGCGCCGTAAGACGGGCGAGGAATGCGGCCACGCCTGCATTGATGCCCGGACAAGCGGTCGTGATATCCGGCACATCCTCATGCACGTGCTTGAACACCAGCGTCACCGGATTGTCCGCGGTGAACGGCACCTTGCCGGCCAGCATCTCCCAAGCCATGATGCCTACGGAATACAGGTCTCCCTGCGGCGTTGCCTGATTGTGCTGAATCATTTCTGGCGCCAGATAGGCGGCCGTGCCCAGCAGCATGCCGGTGGAGGACAGCGTGGCCTGCGACACCGCCTTGGCCAGGCCGAAATCGGTGATCTGCACATGTCCTCGGTCATTGAGCAGAATATTCTCCGGTTTGATATCGCGGTGCACCACGCCTGCGCGATGCGCCGAAGCCAAGCCGTCCAACGTCTCACCGACTATGCGTAGCGTCTCACGAACGCTGAACGTGACTTGCTGGTTCATTTCGTACCGCAGGTTCACGCCATGCACGTACTCCATGACAAGAAAATCCAGTCCATCGAACTCACCGGTGTCATACACCTGCACGATATGGGGATTGGCTATTGCTGCTGCGGAACGGGCCTCGCGATGGAAACGTTCCACGAACTGGTCGCGTTGTGGGCCCTGTGCCAGCTGCGTGTGCATGATCTTAATGGCGACGGTGCGTCCCAGACGCTCGTCAACAGCTTGATACACCGTGGCCATGCCGCCATCGGCGATTCTGCTGACGACTCGGTACCGGCCTTCGATGACCTGGCCTTCGGGGGCATGCTGGGCTTCACTCATGGCTAATCGGTACGATTCCTTCTTCAAAAAACGTTTCGCGACAAAGATGTGTTCACTTGTAGTCTACAAGGAATGGTTTGCGGAAGATGCGATGAACACGGGTCTTTCACAGTGCGGCGGCATCAGCCCTGTTCCCGCACAATCGGTACGAAACGTGCGCATGCTTCGGTAAGCATGTCTTTGCGATCCTGCGATAGTTCAAGCGTCTCGATGGCGGCCTTCGACTCGAGCCACAGACCGGCGATCCGTTCCTTGGAACGTGCGATGGCACCAGTGGATTCGAACAATGCGATGGCACGCCTAACATGTGCCTCGTCACGTGATTCGGCTTCCCACATGTCGATGAGTTCACGTCGTTCGACATCGCCGGCAGCCTCAATCGCATCGGCCAGCAACACCGTGCGTTTGCCTTCACGGATATCACCGCCCACCGGTTTGCCGGTATTGCGGCTCGACCCGATGACGTCCAGAAGATCATCCGCGAGCTGGAACGCCAAACCAAGAGGCAATCCAATCGCCAGTGCGAGCCTGCGCGCGTCCGCAGGGGCGAGGCCGGCGGCAAGCATACCGAATTCCAAAGGTGCGATAGTGGTATAACTGGCGGTCTTCCAACGGAAGACATTCAAAGAGGCCGACGCCAGCTCTTCAGGATCGTCTAACGTATTGAGTTCCACGGCCAAATCGAGTACTTGGCCGATTTCCACTTCACGGTGCATATTCAGGAAGGCCGACACCACGGAAGATCCGGAGCCAAGCCGGCAAGCCGCTTTATTGGCGATATCCACGCTCGCGGTGGCCAGCATATCACCCAACATGATGCCCAAACCATGGCCGATGGCATCACTATGGGTATCCGTGGCAAGCGCACGATGAGCGGACGGCTTGCCACGGCGCAGATCGGAATCGTCGATGATGTCGTCATGCACCAACGCGCCGGTCTGAAACACTTCGATCGCGCATGCCAGATCCAACACCGCATCCATATCACGTTCCGCCACATCCTGCGGCGCGAACGCACGGAACGCATCCAACGTCAGCAACGCCCGCAGACGTTTGCCGCCCTCACTTGACGTGACCGCCTGCTGCGCCACCGCATCAGCGACGGCTTTGCAGGAATTCGCCACCGGATCGTCCGCATGCAGGAACGAAAAATCCCTTACCAGCGAGAGCGTGCGCGTTTCAATCTGTTCCAAATCGGAAGAGCTAGTCATGGGTCAAGGTTATCCACACACATTCGACAAGAGGAAAACATAATGATTGCAGCGGGTGAGACGGTGCCGGACGTTTCGTGACACGCCGAGCTTCACGTTCTCCGACCACAGGGGTGCCGAAACGCCTCATTGCATTGCCGGATGATGCATAGTTCCAACAAAGCGGCCTGCATCAAGCGACCGCTCCGATACGCCAAGGAGGACGAGACATGAAGACGATCGACGAGCCCATGCCGATATGCGAAGCCGAGATGGAACGGCTTGAAGACCAATTGGTGGAGGATTGCAAATCGCTGGGCATGGCGGAGAGCATACGCGATTTCCTGCAGGAGCCATTCTCGGAATGGATGGATGAGCTGGCCGATGAATCGTCGGGAGGTGACGATTCATCGCCAGAATGCAGACTGTCCAGAAACGGTGCGGGAGCACTTGCCATCGCCATGCAGCAGACCATGGCGGTGCGTGACGCGCTGCTGGTCTCCATCATCGTGGATGAACGACGTTCGTCACGTGACTTTCTCATGGGATTCATGGCCAATCCGACACTTCCCGGCAACACGCGTCATCTGGAGGAATCCCTCAACGGATCGTTCCGTGACGCATCAAGAAAACCCGACACGAAACGTTGCGACAACGGCGTCAACATGATGTTCGACATCATCGGGATGGTCCCCGAACGGTATCATGTGCAGCCATTGGCCATCATCAGTTATGTGCTGTGGTGGATGGGCGATGAGCGCGCCATGCTGTGCGCGATGCGTGCGCTCGCGTTGGATGAGAATTGTTCGCTCGCGGCGATCATCTGCTCCGCGGCGCATCGTCATATCGGACCGGCATGGGCCGAAGAGACATAGAGCAACACGCCGAAAGGAAGCGGTACTTGCGCATGGTGAGCTCAACACGCGGGAATAATCGTCCTCGCAAGATGGTTAACTCACATAGTTGACGATTTGCCCTTGCCAGAAGTGGGTCCATATGGTATACGCTTCCGGCGGGATCAATAGGAGGATAAGTTTGGCCACCAAGGAAACGACGGTAAATACGGAACAGACTGATCTGACCGAAAAGACCACCTCCGGAAAAAAGGCCTCCACGCGCAAGCCTGCTGCCAAGAAGAGCGAGTCCTCAAAGACCGCTACGAAGACGTCGCGCAAGACGGCCGCGAAGAAGACCTCCGCCGCCAAGAAAAGCAAGAAAGCGGAAGAAGAAGAGAACCTGATCGAGCAGGACGCTCCTGAAGACGATCCCGTCGAGGATGCCGATCTTGATGATTTCGACGATGACCTTGATGACGTGGACGACGAAGGGGAGGATGACGACCTCGACGAGGACAATATCGACGAGGATGACGATTCCGAACTGGAAGACGATGACGAAGACAAGCGCAAAAAGCCGGAAGAGCCCAAGGAAAAAGGCGCTTTCGTGGTGCGTGACGATGATGACGACGACAATCTGACGCCGTCCGGCAATCCGAAGCGTCGTGTGATCGCAGCCGGCGCCACCGCAGATCCGGTCAAGGATTACCTGAAGCAGATAGGCCGAGTGAACCTGCTGAACGCCGAACAGGAAGTCGACCTGTCCGAACGCATCGAGGCCGGTCTGTACGCCCAACATCTGCTGGACACGGAATCCGACAAGATGGATTTCAAGCGCCGGCGTGAACTGAAGTGGGCCGCGAACGACGGCAAGCGCGCCAAGGACCATCTGCTGGAAGCCAACCTTCGACTCGTGGTCTCTCTTGCCAAGCGCTATACGGGCCGTGGCATGCTGTTCCTCGATTTGATTCAGGAAGGCAATCTTGGTCTGATTCGTGCCGTAGAGAAGTTCGACTGGAAGAAGGGCTTCAAGTTCTCCACGTACGCCACATGGTGGATTCGCCAGGCCATCACCCGTGCCATGGCTGATCAGGCCCGCACCATTCGTGTGCCTGTGCATATGGTGGAAGTCATCAACAAGCTGTCCCGCGTGCAGCGCCAGATGCTTCAGGACCTCGGCCGCGAACCTACGCCGGACGAACTAGCCCGCGAGCTCGACATGCCGGTCGAGAAGGTGCAGGAAGTGCAGAAGTACGGGCGTGAGCCGATTTCCCTGCACACGCCGCTGGGCGAGGATGGCGATTCCGAGTTCGGTGATCTGATCGAAGACACCGACGCCATCGCACCGTCCGATGCCGTCGCCTTCTCGCTGTTGCAGGAGCAGTTCAAGCAGGTGCTTGAAACGCTGTCTCCGCGTGAAGCTGGCGTCATCAAGATGCGCTACGGTTTGGAGGACGGCCAGCCGAAGACGCTGGATGATATCGGACGTGTGTATGGCGTGACGCGCGAACGTATCCGCCAAATCGAATCGAAGACCATGTCCAAGCTGCGCCATCCGTCCCGTTCGCAGACGCTGCGCGACTTCCTGGACCAGTGATAGTAATCAGACGCGAGTAAATGAAGTCGAGAAACCGGCATGAACGCAGGGTTTCTCGACTTCATGTCTTGTAAGGCGACAATTGAAAGGGAACATGGCTAAGGATAATTACGGTGCTGAGAGTCTTACCGTGCTCGAAGGCTTGGATGCGGTGCGCAAACGTCCGGGCATGTACATCGGCACGACCGACAGCCAGGGCCTGATGCACTGCCTGTGGGAGATCATCGACAATGCCGTCGATGAGGCTCTTGCGGGAGCCTGCAACCACATCATCGTGACCTTGCATGACGATGGTTCCGTTGAAGTGGCGGACAATGGCCGAGGCATTCCGGTGGACGTGGAGCCGAAAACCAAGCTCACCGGCGTGGAAGTGGTGCTGACCAAGCTGCATGCCGGCGCCAAATTCGGCAATTCCTCGTATGGCGCTTCCGGCGGTCTGCATGGTGTCGGCTCATCCGTTGTGAACGCATTGAGCTCCCGTCTCGACGTGGAAGTGGATCGTGACGGCAAAACCCACCACATGGCTTTCCATCAGGGCCACCCCGGAGTGTATTCCGACGTTGATCCGGAACACCCGTCTCCCGATTCGCCATTCAAGAAGACGCGCAAGAATCGTCCCACCGAACTTGAGATCATCGGCAAAGTCAGTCCGAAGACCACGGGTACCCGCATCCGCTATTGGGCGGATCCGGAGATTTTCAACGACACCGCTGAATTCAGCTATGACCAGCTCATCGACCGTGTACGGCAGACCAGTTTCCTGGTGCCAGGGCTGAAAATCACCGTCATCGACGAGAACATTCCCGAAACCGGCGACGAGTCCATTGACGAAATGCTGGAAGTCGATGACAATGTCATCGAACAGGTGACGGAAGAGAACACGTCCGCTGAAACGGATGATATCGGAACCTCTGCCGACATACTGCAGGAGGATTCAGCCGAAGCTGATGAATCAGCCGAATCGCAAGAAAACGATGCTGCCACGCAATCGCAGGAAACCGTTTCCCAACCCGTGCAGCCGAAATATCCGCATGCGCGCGTCGAAGAATTCTGCCATACCGGAGGCGTGAAGGATTTCGTCGACTTCCTGTCCAAAGGCGAAGCGGTCTCCGATATTTGGCGCATCGCCGGCGAGGACACGTATGTTGAAGAAACGCAGGCGGTCGGAGACGATGGTGAACTGCATGCGCAGAAGGTGACGCGTGATTGCGCAGTCGATATCGCCATGCGATGGACCAACGGCTACGACACCACCATGCGCAGCTTCGTCAACGTGGTGGAGACGCCCGGCGGCGGCATGCACGTGGACGGCTTCCTCCAAGGCATCACCAAGCAGGTGCGCAAGGCCATCGAGGACAACGCGCGCAAACTCAAGGTGAATCTCAAGGATTCCCATATGAAGGTGGAACGTGACGACATTCTCGCCGGTCTGGTGGCCGTCGTCACCGTCCGCATCGCCGAACCGCAGTTCCAAGGCCAGACCAAGGACGTGCTCGGCACCGCGCAAGTCAAGCCGATCGTCTCCAGAATGACCGATAAGCAGTTCGGTGAGATGATTACCGGCTCCAAACGCGGTTACAAGGAACAGTCCGGCCGCGTGCTGGAGAAAATCGTCGGCGAAATGCATGCCCGCGTGCAGGCGCGCAAGACCAAGGAAGTCACACGCCGTAAGAACGCGCTTGAATCCGCGTCCATGCCGCCGAAACTGTCCGACTGCCAGCCCGGCAATGACGATGTGGCCGAACTGTTCATCGTCGAGGGTGATTCCGCATTGGGCACAGCCAAGGCCGCCCGTAATTCCGGTTTCCAAGCGTTGCTGCCGATTCGAGGCAAAATACTCAACGTGCAGAAGGCATCGCTCGCGCAGATGCTGTCCAACAAGGAATGCGCAGCCATCATCCAGGTGGTCGGCGCAGGATCCGGCGCAAGCTTCGACATCGAACAGGCCCGATACAACAAGATCATCATGATGACCGATGCCGATGTCGACGGCGCGCACATCCGCATCCTGCTGCTGACGCTGTTCTACCGGTACATGCGGCCGCTTATCGAATACGGTCATGTGTATGCCGCCGTGCCGCCGCTGCATCGTATCGCGTTGACGGGTACGCATAAGGGCGAGTACATCTACACGTATTCCGATGATGAGTTGGCAGGCAAACTCGCCGAGCTTGATAAAAAGCACATCGGCTACAACGAGGACATCCAGCGTTACAAGGGTTTGGGTGAGATGGACGCCGACCAGCTGGCCGATACCACCATGGATCCGCGCACCCGCATGCTGCGCCGTATCCGCATGGAGGACGCCGAACAGGCCAGCCACATCTTCAGCCTGCTCATGGGTGATGACGTGCCGCCGCGCAAGGCGTTCATCGTGGAGAACGCCGACGATTTCGACCGTTCCAAGATCGACACCTGATATTGCATGGCGATTGCGATTGGCGGGTCTTGCGTTACGGCGGAGACCCGCTTTTCGTGTATGCACGATAATGCAAAAACGTCGGTCGATAGTGCAAGATACAAAATACCGTTTGGTAGGTAACTTTGGATAAAATAGCGGAGTATTTTCGTGATTTTATTGCCGCAAACATAAAACATACAAGGAGCTGACTGTGGCCAATCTGCTGCTCGCCGTGATTTACATCGCCTTCATCAGTCTGGGTCTGCCGGACGCGGTGCTCGGCGCCGCATGGCCGACGATGAGCGGCGACCTGCATGCGCCGATTTCCTGGGCGGGTGGCATTTCCATGACGATTTCCGCCGGCACCATCGTGTCCGCGCTGCTATCCGACCGCATGACCTTGCGGTTCGGTGCAGGCAAGGTCACGGCAGTGTCCGTTGCGTTAACGGCGTTCGCATTGTTCGGCTTCTCCATCTCGCCGAATTACTGGATGCTGCTGCTCTTCGCCATTCCGTACGGCTTGGGCGCGGGCGGCGTCGATGCGGCGCTCAACAACTATGTGGCAATCCACTACGAAAGCCGTCACATGAGCTGGCTGCACGCCATGTGGGGCTTGGGCACTCTGCTTGGCCCGTACATCATGGCAAGCGCATTGGGTGCCGGCCATGGCTGGGCGTGGGGCTACCGGACCATCTCCATTCTGCAGGTCGTGCTCACCGCGGTGCTGGTGCTGAGCCTGCCGTTGTGGAAGGCGCGTAAGACCGTCGAACCGCAGCGGACGAGTGAAACCTCTTCCGTGCAATCCGCGCAGTCCGAGCAATCGGAAGGGGAAACAGCTGACCGGCGCAAGCCGCTTGGTATTCGCGGTGTGCTCGCCATCCGTGGCGCCCGCGAGATCCTCGTGATGTTCTTCTGCTATTCCGCGCTCGAATCGACCGCCATGTTGTGGGCCAGCAGCTATATGGCGCTTGGCAAGGGCATCGACAAGACCACGGCGGCCATGTGGGGAAGCCTGTTTTGCATCGGCATCACCGTCGGACGTCTCGCCAGCGGTTTCCTGACCATGAAACTGAACGATCCGGCCATGATTCGTCTTGGCCAGGCGTTGGTGCTGACCGGCATCGTCATCATGCTCCTGCCGTTGCCGCACAATATCGGCACCATCGCGGGACTAATGGTCATCGGTTTGGGCTGCGCGCCGATCTATCCGTGCGTCATCCATTCCACTCCTGCTTATTTCGGCGAGGACAAATCGCAGGCCATCGTCGGCATGCAGATGGCTTGCGCCTATGTGGGATCGATGTGCATGCCGCCGCTGTTCGGGCTGATCGCGCAACATGTTTCGGTCAACCTGTTCCCGTTCTATCTGGTGGTGTTCCTAGCGCTGATGGTCGCCATGCATGAGACTTTGCGCCGCAAGTGCGGCGACCGTGCGGCCGCCTGACGACGCCATATGTGAGACGCTCGAATGCGTCAGCCGGGCGGTGTGCTCGAATGAGCCGACGACGGTGGATGACGAGCTTTCCGCCGGTTGTGGATGATGTCTGAAGGCGATGCCATAATCGAACGTATGTACGAATGCATGGACTTGTTCTCGGAGGCTACCAATGCCTGGTTCAAGCATGCGTTCAATGCTCCGACGGAGGCGCAACGTTTGGCATGGCCGGCCATCTGCTCCGGCGAGAACGTGTTGGTGGTGGCGCCCACCGGCTCCGGCAAGACATTGTGCGCCTTCCTTTCCGCAATCGACCGTCTGATGACGAAGGAGGGCGATGACTTATTGCGGACGTCCGGCGGTGGGGACGGCACGGCTGAATCCGATTGCAATGCCAAGAAACGTAAACCCGTCCGCGGCGTCAAGGTCCTGTATATTTCGCCATTGAAGGCTCTGGGCGTGGATGTGGCCAAGAACCTCCAAGCGCCATTGGCTGGCATCGCCGGACAGTGCGAGGCGATGGGATTGCCATCGCCGAAAGTCAGCGTGGGCATACGAAGCGGCGACACCACGCCGCAGGAACGGCGCAGAATCGTCAGCCATCCGCCGGATATCCTCGTAACCACGCCAGAATCGCTGTTCCTGCTGCTCACCTCCAAGGCGCGACGGATACTTTCCGCCGTTGATACCGTTATCGTGGATGAAGTGCACGCCATCGCGGGCTCCAAACGTGGCGCGCACCTGGCGCTGAGCTTGGAACGATTGGAAAGCCTTGCCGGCCGGTCTGTCCAACGCATCGGGCTTTCCGCCACTGTGGAACCGCCGGCCGAAGCCGCACGTTTCCTTGGCGGCACGCGGCCGGTACGCGTCATCAGACCCGAATCGCACCCCGACATGGATCTGAAAGTGGTGGAACCGCTTTCGGCCATGCGCGATCCCGTCTCCGACGACGCAGGGCGGAGGGCAGGCGCCGTGAAACTTCCGAACCGCCATACCACGCATATTTCCGGGGTGGGTCCTGCCATGGAGGCATCGGCGGAACGTAAAGGACTGACTTCGGTCGGGGGAGATGAACATACCTCACGGGTTTCGACCGGAGGTTCGGTATGGCCGGCCATCGAACGCAGCGTGCTTGACGAAGTGCTGAAACACCACACCACCCTCGTGTTCGTCAACTCCCGTGGCCTTGCGGAAAAACTCACCGCACGGCTCAACGACCTGTATGCGCAATTGCGCACATCCCGGAAAACTGGGTCTGAAACCGCCGTCAAAGCGGACGCAGGGCGGGATGCGCTGTCCGACCGTAGGCTTGGCCGAACGGACTTGAGTGTGTCGGACAACGCATCCCAGCCGGAGTCCACAGCCAGTGATTCCACCCAGCCGTATCCGGATCTGGGCTCCCCGGAAGGCCGTGAAGGCTTCGCCAAACACTACGATTCCGTGGTCGGATCCACCACCATGCTGGTCTCCTCGCATGCGGACGCCGACGCGATCGCCATGGCGCATCATGGTTCCGTTTCCAAAGACCGGCGCAAACAGATCGAAGAGCAGCTCAAACGCGGCCAATTGCGTTGCGTGGTCGCCACATCGAGCCTTGAACTCGGCATCGACATGGGTTCAGTGGATCTGGTCATCCAGATCGCACCGCCATTGTCCGTGTCCTCGGGATTGCAGCGGGTGGGGCGCGCCGACCACAAGGTCGGGGGAGTCTCGCATGCACTGTTCTACCCGATTACACGAGAGCAAATCATCGGCACGGCCGCAAGCATCGAATGCATGCGCTCCGGAGACATCGAAACACTGACCATTCCATGCACCCCCTTGGACGTGCTTGCCCAGCAAACCGTCGCCGCCGCGGCGATGGATGATCTGAAACCAGACGACTGGTACGTGACCGTGCGCAAGGCCGCGCCATTCGAAGATCTCGACAGAACCATGTTCGATGCTGTGATGGGCATGATGACCGGTGCCTACAACGGCGAGGATTTCTCCGCCTTCCGACCTCCATTGCAATACAACGAAGAGGCGGGTCTCATCTCCGCGCGCCCTGGCGCTCAACGACTGGCCGTGACCAGCGGAGGCACCATACCCGACCGAGGAACCTACACCGTGGTGCTTCCCGAAGAAGGCTCCGGACCGGGCCCACGCAAAGTGGGGGAGCTGGATGAGGAAATGGTGTACGAATCCCGGGTTGGAGACGTCATCACCCTCGGCACATCGACCTGGCAGATCCAGGAAATCACCCGGGACCGTGTGGTGGTGGTTCCTGCTCCAGGGCGTACCGCCCGACTGCCGTTCTGGCATGGCGAAGGCGACGGGCGGGACGCGGCATTCGGACGGTCCCAAGGCCGATTCATACGCGATATGGCGCAAGGACTACGCGCGGAAGTCTCGGACGGCATCGCAGGAGACAAGACCAGCCGATTCGACACGACAACAATCGCACGTCTACGTCGTGACGGATTGGACGACAACGCCATCGGCAATCTTGCCGACCTGCTTGCCGAACAGCGCGCCGCCACGGGAACGATTCCCAACGACCGTGAGCTGGTCGTCGAACGCTGCCAGGATGAAGAAGGCGATTGGCGTGTGATCGTCCACTCGCCATACGGCAGACGCGTGCACGAACCATGGGCCATGGCCATCACCACACGTATCAAACAACGATACGGGTTCGATGGGCAGGTATACGCGGCCGACGACGGCATCATCATCCGCCTCCCGGACGGCGACGGCAACCTGCCGATCCGCGAGCTGCTGCTGTTCGACACGGAAGAGCTGCAACGCATCATCGAAACGCAAGTCGGCGAAAGCGTGCTGTATGCCGCACGATTCCGAGAATGCGCGGCGCGATCGCTGTTCCTGCCACGCGCCAACCCCGGCAGACGCGTCCCCTTATGGCAGCAGCGGCTGCGCGCGGCGCAACTGCTCAACGCCGCCCGAACTCGGAAGAACTTCCCGTTGCTGTTGGAAACCGCACGCGAATGCCTACAGGACGTGTACGATCTGCCCGCGCTGAAACATGTGATGTCCGGATTACGCTCCGGCGTCATCTCTTTGAGCGAGACCGTCACGGAAACGCCGTCGCCGTTCGCGGAAAACATGCTGTTCGGATACGTGGGCGCGGTCATGTACCAATACGACGTGCCGCAAGCCGAACGCAGCACGCAACTGCTGTCCATGGACCCGGAAGTGCTGGAACGTCTTCTGGGAGCCACGGACATGGCTTCGCTGTTGGATGCCGACGTCATCGCGCAGGTTGGGAAGGAGCTTGCCGGACGGACGTTCTGGAACGATTTGGACGAGACCGACATTGCCGGCCGTGTGGCGCGATATGTCAAAACGCATGGCCCATTCACCGCGGATCAGATGATCGCCGAACTGGGATTGGACGCTGTCCAAGGCGTACGCATGTTGGATGAATTACATGCCAAAGGCGAACTGCTGAAAGGCCATTTCGTCGATGATGCGGCCGGAGCGGACGCCAATGGTTCCGATGATTCAGCATCGGAACGGTCACCTCGGCAAACGCCCCAGCAATGGCTCCACAAAGACGTGTTTCGGCGTATCCGCGCGCTTTCGCTTGCCAAGGCACGCAAAGCCATCAAGCCGGTGGAACCGGCCGTCTATCAGGCGTTCCTGTTGGACAGACAAGGTGTCGGACCTGTGGGTGGCGCCCGATATGAAAGCGTCGACGGGCTGATGCGTGTGATCGAACAGCTTGAAGGCATATACCTCAACGCCTCCGTTTGGGAATCCTCGGTCTTCCCCGCACGCGTTCGCGACTACCAACCGAGTATGTTGGACGAATTGCTCGCATCCGGAGACGTGGTATGGGTCGGCTCCAAAATCAATGGTTCCAACGCCAAGGAAGCCGGCGGCATCGCATTCCATCCAGCTGATTCACGGCTGCTGACGAAACCCGGCGAACAATCGCAGAACAATGCCTATAGTGCCGGAACCATGACCGTGCCGGAGACGATACTTGCCGTATTATCGAATGGGGGAGCCTTCCATGCGCGGCAGCTTTCCACAGCCGCCAAAGCCATCTGGCAGGAACATGCGGAAGTCAACGTGAATCCTGAAACAGGGGAAATCATCCTTCCCGCATGGGGCGAAAGCCAGTTCGAGGAAGCCTTGTGGTCCTTGGTATGGCAAGGCAAAGTGACGAACAGTTCATTCGCTCCCGTTCGGGCCTTGACTCAAGGCACGGTTTCAGTGCGCGCGCCACGCACTGCCGCACGCAGACGCGTACGGATCCACGCCTCGACACCGGCGACGCTCGGTGGATTATGGTCCGCGGTCGACTCGTCCCGGACCAGTCCAATGGCGATACCGGATCAAACGGACGATACCGCCGGCAAACCAACAGCCGGCATCGAGGAATACGACATCGCATTGATCGAATCGCTGCTCGACCGATATGGCGTGATCGCCGCTCCGCTAATCGACAAGGAGCAGGTCGCAGGCGGATTCTCCGGACTATACCCGGTACTCAAACGTATGGAGGAACACGGCAATCTGGTCAGAGGCATGTTCGTCAAAGGATTCGGAGCGGTCCAATTCGCCGGACGTGACACAGTGGACGCCTTGCGCGGCGACGACGAGGCGCGCAGCCAATCCTGCGTGGCGCTCGACGTGACCGACCCGGCCAACCTGACAGGCTCCGCGATCACATGGCCCGAACAACACCATATGAAACCGGCGCGCAGAGCGGAATCGGTCATCGTGCTCGACCACGGCATGCCGGTGCTGTTTGCCGTGCCGAAAAGCCACAGAATCGTCAGCTTCACCGATGACGAGCGAATATTGCAGCCGGCATGTACGGAACTTGCCTATGCATTGCAGCATCAGTCCAAGGGTAGCGTCAGCTTCGCCGAAATGAACGGTGAATCATTGAAGGAACGCAACGAATACAGACGTTTGCTGCATGCTGCCGGGTTCGTGGACAGCCCACAAGGCATGAAGCTATATGGCTGAACCCAGCCGGAGGCACTTTCACCCAGCCTGCTCATTCAATCTGGCGGCCCAAGTGCGCAAAACGGGAAGGCCCTGAACCGGAAGAAGAACCAGTCCAGAGCCCCGCCAATCGATTTCGTCGAATCAGCCGACCACCGCAATCGGCGCCGACAGATCCGTACCGGAACCATCGCGTCGCATATCAGGCTTCGGCAATTCCACAGGAGCGCCACTTTGCGTGGAAGCATGCAACGGATACGCGCCCACGAACGCGAGAATCAACGTATCCTGCCCCTTGAGGAATCGCTGCGAACGCACGCCACCCGTACCACGGCCCTTCGTCGGATACATCTCCAACGGCGTGACCTTCGCGGCACCGTTTTCAGTGCCAGGCAACGCTTCGGAATCGCCGGCAACCGTCAACACCACGGCTCCGGAAGCAGAGAACAGTCCATTCTCGCCTTCTTCGTAATTCCATGTCACCTTGCCGTCAGGCACCACCGCGAACGCGGCCACCGAACACCCCTCAGCCAGACGAATGCCCGCCATGCCGCCAGCGGTACGGCCCTGCGGACGCACATTCTTCGCTTCGAACGTCAACAACGAGGAATCGGTGGACACAAACACCAGACGATCCTCATCACGGGCTTCGGCAGCGGCAAGCACTTCGTCATCATCCTTCAAATCGATGACGCTCCACGAATCCATTGTGGTCGGAGATTCACGGTTCCAACGCTTGACCACGCCGTTGCGGGTGCCCAACGCCAAAGGAACAAGCTGACCGCCGTCATCCGTGGACGGCATATCAATCGCAGCAATCACCCGTTCGCCGCGGATCGGATCGGTGTTCTCCGTCATGCCCAGCAGTTCCTCGGCCTTCACACCACCCGTGACACTGAGCGGCCCATCCGCGGAAACCTTCGGCAATTCGACCACATGGGCCAGCACCAGACGACCCGCTGAAGTAACCAAGCCGTATGAGGAACGTGTGGACGTGCGGAACATCGAAACGATCTGATCATCCTTGGCGCGTCCGTCGGAAGCCGAACGATTCTCCCAACGTTCCACCGCATCCTCGGAAGTGCGTGCGATCAGGCCCGTGGCGGACAGCATCACCGCGCACGGCTCGTCATCAATCTGCAGAGCCGATGCGGTGGCATTCTCATCGCCGGCCTTCTTTGCGGCCTTTGCGGCTGCGGCGACATCGGCTGCTGCGGAGGATACGGTCGCGGCGGCGCGCGCGGCAGCCATCGCGTTTGCAGAGACGCCATCATCGCCATGCGCCACAACAGGCGTCAAATTGCCTTCCTCATCCTCATCCAGCAGCACCGTGCGCCGGGGAGTGCCGTATTTGGCCACGGCGTCATCCATTTCGTCAATGACCACGCCGTCAAGCGCCTCATCGGAAGCAAGAATGCGTTCAAGCTCTTCGATACGCCGCTTCAGATCGTCGCGTTCCGCCTCAAGCTCGATACGACTCATCTTGGTCAGACGGCGCAGCCGCAAGTCAAGAATGTACTGTGCCTGAATCTCGTCCAGATCGAATACGGCGATAAGCTTTGTTTTCGCGGCCTCGGCATCATCAGAAGAGCGAATCACCTGAATGACTTCATCGATGTCCACCATGGCGAGCAGCAAGCCCTCCACCAAATGCAGCCGCTCAAGCGCCTTCTTCCTGCGGAATTCACTGCGTCGGCGGATCACCACACGACGATGGTCCACCCACACCTGAAGCATTTCCTTCAATCCCATGGTGTGCGGACGGCCATTGACCAACGCCACATTGTTGATGGTGAAATTGTCCTGCAACGGCGTGTGCTTGAACAGCTGCGCCAACACCGCGTTCGAATCGAACCCGGTTTTGATTTCGATGACGAGGCGCGTGCCGTTATGCCGGTCAGTCAGATCGATGGCACCGGAAATGCCGTCCAGCTTACGGTTCTTCACACCTTCGGAAATACGCTCCAACACACGTTCCGGACCCACCATGAACGGCAGTTCCGTCACGACGATGGCCTTTTTGCGAGCCGTCACGTTTTCGATATGCGTCACGGAACGCGTGGTCAACGCGCCACGACCCGTCTCGTACGCCTCGCGGATGCCCTTGCGGCCCACAATCACGCCGCCGCCCGGCCAATCCGGACCCGGCACGTAGCGCATCAACTCCTCTAACGTCGCGTCGGGATGGCGCATAAGATGCTTGGCCGCAGCCACCACCTCGCCAAGATTGTGCGTGGCCATATTCGTGGCCATGCCGACGGCAATGCCGGAACCACCATTGACCAGCAGGTTCGGAATCGCGGCAGGCAGCACAGTCGGCTCCTGAAGCTTGTTATCGTAATTCGGCGTGAAATCGACGGTATTTTCGGCGATATCGGCATTCATGCCCAACGCGGCCGGCGCCATACGAGCCTCGGTATAACGAGAAGCAGCAGGACCGTCATCGAGAGAACCGAAATTGCCGTGACCGTCCACCAATGGCAGCCGCATCGCGAACGGCTGCGCCAAACGTACCATCGCCTCGTAAATCGCGGAATCGCCATGCGGATGGAGCTTGCCCATCACTTCGCCAACCACACGCGCCGACTTCATATACGGCCGGTCCGGATTGAGGCTCATCTGACCCATCTGATAGATGATGCGTCGTTGCACCGGCTTGAGACCGTCCCTGGCATCAGGCAGCGCTCGGGCGTAAATCACCGAATACGCGTATTCGAGGAACGACTTGCTCATTTCCTCGTTCAACGGCGTTTCGACGATGTTCTCCTTGACCGTACGCGGGTCAAAGGCTGGTTTTGCCGGTTTGCGGTGCGACACCATGCGGTGGTTCTCCTCACGGAAAGGTTATGGTAATCAACCTAGCAATATTACCAGCTGGTACTGCCGCGGTGCTTGAATGGGAACCATGAGTGTTGAAGTGCCCGAAATCGACCAGCTGCTAGCCATGACCAGTCCGGCACGATATGGCGACGAACTGCCGGATGAGGGCAGCCGCGGCGGTGCTCTCCACCTATCCTCGGTACTTCCCGCCATTTCCAGCGCCATCGGGCATCCGATTCCAACGGCCATCCATGCCGATCCGAAACGACTCCAAGAGGCACTTGGCCTGCCGGACGCGCGTTCGGCAGTCGTGGTCCTGGTGGACGGTCTCGGATATTGGAACATCAATATGAGATTGGGGCATTCACCCTATCTACGGTCGCTGATGGCGGACAGCGTTAACCAGCGGCCAATCGCCACATGCATGCCCAGCACCACCGTGGCCGCCATGTCCACGTTCGGCACCGGCACATGCCCCGGATTAACCGGCATGACGGGGTATACGCAGCTCAATCCCGACAATGGCGAAATCTGCCAGCTCATCTCTTTCAAAAACGCGCCCGCACCGCTGAAACTGCAACAGCAGCCGACCATATTCGAACGATTGGCGGAACAGGACGTTCGCGTCACCAGTTCGGGACTGCCGAAATTCGCGTTCTCCGCGTTGACTCAGGCGGCGTTACGTGGCAGCGACTACATCTCCAATGACGATCCACACCGACGTATCATGACCGCGGCGAAAGCGGCGAACACGCCCGGACTGACATACGTGTACCTGCGCGACGCGGACAAGATCGGACACAATTACGGCTGGGACTCCGACAAGTGGATCGGCACATATGAGCGTATCGACGCCCAGTTGTCTTTGCTGCGTCGAAGTGTGCCGAAGAACACGCTGATCGTCATCGTGGCGGATCATGGCATGATAACCGCCGACCCGGAAGCCTGCATCGACATAGTGTCCGAACCCCAGCTGATGTGGGGCGTCGCGAATGTCGGCGGCGAACCACGCTGTGTCATGCTTTATGGCGAGGATGGCGAGAATCCGGAGGACATCGCCGCTCGTTGGCGTGACGTGCTGGGGGAGCGCGCCCAGGTGCGCACCCGCCGGCAGGCAATCGAGGAAGGCGTCTACGGACCAGTCGATGAACGCGTCAAGTCGATGATCGGCGATGTGGTCGTCTCCGCTGCGGGCTCTACCACCATTGTCGATTCCCGCACACAGGCGGAGAAGGCGATGCATCTGCCCAGCGTGCACGGGTCGCTGACCTACATGGAATCTGATATTCCATGCCTGATTGACGTGGCTTGATTGAATGATCTGAACGTCTGAACGGATGTTGCCGTGGGATGTTAGGGAACGTTAATCAGTCACCGAACAGAATTTCATCCCAACTCGGCACTGCGGAGCGTCCTGCACGGCGCTTCGATTTGGTGGTGCTCTGACTATGAGGATCGGATGATGCCATCTTGGACTTATCGGACTGCTGCTCGCCGGCGGATTGCGTGTTTTGCGAGTTTTGGGCAGGTTCCGTCGTTGAAGGGGCGGGGTACTGCGTCGTCGCGATTTCCGGACGGTTCGGCAGCGGAACGGTCGCCGATGACTGAGTCTCAACGGTGGTCTTGATATTCGTGGCTTGTGGTGCAACCGGTTCCGGAGCATTCCAAGCGGACACCGTCTGTTCGATACGTGCGGAACGTGCGGAATCGCCCGGCAAATTCAATGATGCGAGAAAATTCTGGTCGACCTGCTTCTCGGTGTGTCCTTCCGTCGGCGTGTCTTGCTCGCCGATGAGCTTGCGTGCCGTTGCGTTCAGACAGTTGACCGCGTTGTCATGCATGTTCCAAGACCATTCCGCACGGGCGGCATGACCTGCGGAATCGAACTCCGCGGTAATCTTCCACGGTTCCAAACCGCGTCTGGTGGCCTTCCACCGCACATCCTCCAACCGTACGTGGGCTGCGGCGAAAGTGCGTTCGATCAGTTCGGAAAGCGTGCGCACACGGCTTTCCTTCGGCGCGGGGACCGCCAGGAACTGTTCGATCGCATATTGTTTTTCGGTTTCCACCGCCGCTGAGAAACGCCGAACAAGCGCTTCGCTCAACGAATATCGCTCCGCCACGCGGGTCGGATTGGCTCCGGCTCGAATCAAGGATTGGATTTGGGAGATCGGCAGCGTGGAAGGCGCTTGCTGCTGACGCTCCTCTTGGGTTTCGGTGCGAATCTGTTTTGCCTCCAAAATGGCTCTTTCAAGCGCTTCATCGACCTTGACGGCGAATTTGCCGGCACCTGAAACAAAGACGAGCTCACCGGTTTCACTCACATGATCGAACCGTGCATCTTCGAGCGCATTCTCAGGCACAACACACCACTTTCCCTTAGATTTTTCTATTAATTCTATTGTGCCCCACGTGTCGGATTTTACGAGTATTTCAATTCGTGTATCCTAGCGGGGGAAAAGTCATGTATTCTATGGCGCATAAGCACCATAGATGACGAAAGGAATCTCGATGGCACAGGATTATGATTCCCCGCGCAACAAAGACGAGGACGAGGAGTCGCTCCAGGCTTTGAGCAAGGGTTCTCAGAACAATTCCAACGATATGGACGATGACGAGAACGCCATTGCCGAAGACTACGAGCTGCCGGGCGCCGATTTGAGCAATGAGGACGCTTCGGTGACCGTCATTCCGATGCAGGGCGACGAGTTCATCTGCTCCGAATGCTTCCTGGTGAAGCATCGCAGCCAGCTTGCCTACACTACCGACGACGGACAGCCGGTATGCAAGGAGTGTGCGGCCTGATGGCGTTCGACGAGGCATACAACGAGCCGGAAAACGTCGAGGTTCTGGTAAAGTCGCTGGATCCCGGGCAGCCGGCTCAGCTGCATTACGCCCATGCCGGAGATGCCGGTGCCGATCTGCGCACCACCGAAGAAGTGACGTTGAAGCCGTTCCAGCGGGCGCTGGTGCCCACGGGAGTGGCAATCGCATTGCCTGCCGGCTATGTGGCGCTGGTGCATCCGCGTTCGGGACTCGCCGTCAAGCAGGGCGTCACGGTGCTTAACGCGCCGGGAACCATCGACGCTGGGTACCGTGGCGAAATCAAGGTGCCGTTGATCAACCTCGATCCGGAACGCGCCGTGACGTTCCATCCGGGCGACCGCATCGCACAGCTGGTCATCCAACGCTACGTCGAGGCAAAATTCATCGAGGCGCAGACCCTGCCCGGATCCGACCGCGCGGAACGTGGCTTCGGATCAACCGGCGTTGCGTCCTGACGGGACTGCAATACACAAAGACCGAGGATGTATCCGGCCGTGCAACACGCGGCCGGATACATCCGTCATATGGTGATGCGCGGGTACTATAGGGTACATTCCAAGCGAGGAGGAGCGAAATGAGCGACATGGATCATGAGGTTCGTTCGGCCAGAATGTTGGGCTGCGAGATCAGCACGAATCCGCTTGACCCGCTTGAACCAATCCTCAAGATGTGCGAATACCACCATCCCGACGAGGACATGAGCATTCTCGCGAGAGCCTACCGGCGCGCCGTCAACCAGCATTCGTCGCAACGGCGTAAATCCGGCGAGCCGTACATCATCCATCCGCTTGCAGTGGCGCAGATCCTCGCCGATCTTGGCATGGGGCCGCTGGTTGTGGCAGCGGGCCTTCTGCACGACACGGTGGAGGACACCGACTACACGCTCGACGAATGCCGCGCCGAATTCGGCGACACGGTGACCGGCCTGGTGGACGGCGTCACGAAGCTTTCCAAAATGGAATACGGCGATTCCGCCCAGGCCGAGACCATCCGCAAAATGGTGGTGGCGATGAGCCGCGACGTGCGCGTGCTGGTGGTCAAGCTCGCCGACCGTGTGCACAACGCCCGTACATGGCGTTACGTCAAGCAGTCGAACGCGCAGAAAAAGGCACGTGAAACGCTGGATGTGTATGCGCCGCTCGCCAACCGTCTTGGCATGAACGCCATCAAAACCGAGTTGGAAGAACTCAGCTTCAAGGTTCTGTATCCGAAGATCTACAACGAGATTGTGGTATTGGTGGCCCGTCGCGCCGGACAACGCGACGTGTACCTGAAGCAGATTCTCGCCGAAATCAATGAGGATCTCGACGAACAGCACATCAAAGCCTATGTGACGGGCCGTCCGAAGGACTACTTCTCCATTTACCAGAAGATGATCGTGCGCGGGCACGATTTCGCCAACATTTATGATTTGGTGGGCGTGCGTATCATCGTCGACACGATTCAGGACTGCTATGCGGCGTTGGGTGCCGTGCATGCGCGGTGGAACCCTGTTCCCGGCCGTTTCAAAGACTATATCGCCATGCCGAAGCTCAACATGTACCAGAGCCTGCACACCACGGTGGTCGGCCCCGGCGGCAAGCCGGTGGAGATTCAGATCCGCACGTGGGACATGCACCGCCGCGCGGAATTCGGCATCGCTGCGCATTGGAAGTACAAGGAGAACGGCCAAGCCGGACGCGCGTTGAGCTCGCCTGACAAGTCCGACCGCAAGCGTGGCGAAAACCAGGAGCTGAGCGAGGCCGACAACCTCAAATGGATTCAGCAACTTGCCGACTGGACGAGCGAAACGCCGGATTCCGACGAATTCCTTGGCTCCCTCAAAGAGGATTTGGGCGCGGCAGAGGTCTACGTGTTCACGCCGAAAGGCAAGATCGTCTCGCTTCCTGCCGAAGCCACTCCGATTGATTTCGCTTATGCGGTGCACACCGAAGTCGGTCACCGTACCATGGGTGCGCGCGTGAACGGACGATTGGTGCCGCTTGATACCAAGCTCGAGAATGGCGATACCGTTGAAATATTGACATCCAAGTCCGAATCCGCAGGTCCGTCGCGTGATTGGCTGAGCTTCGCCAAGAGCCCGAAGGCACGCAACAAGATTCGTCAATGGTTCAGCAAGGAACGCCGTACCGAAGCCGTCGAGGAAGGCCGTGACGAGCTGACGCGCGCCATGCGCAAGCGCAACCTGCCAATCACCACGCTGCTGACTCCGGAAGCATTGGTGGGTGTCGCCGACGAGTTGAACCTTGCCAACGCGGAAGCCGTGTTCGTGGCGATTGGTGATGGCCAGATCTCCACGCAGAACGTCATCTCGCATCTGGTCCGTGACGCGGGCAGCGACGAGGTGGATGAGGAAGTCGAGCAGGAGGCGTTGCCGCTCAAGCAGGTGGAGCGTACCAAGAAGACCACCAGCTCGTTGGGTATCTCCGTCAAGGGCGTGGGGGACATCTGGGTCAAGCTGGCCCGATGCTGCATGCCGGTTCCGGGAGACAAGATCATCGGCTTCATCACCCGCAACCAAGGCGTGTCCGTGCATCGCGTGGACTGCCAGAACATGCTCGAACTGGAGAAGCGCCAGCCCGAACGGGTCGTGGATGTGCAGTGGACCAGCACCAAGGGCGTGTTCATGGTCAAGATCCAGGTCGAGGCGCTTGACCGTCCGCATCTGCTGAGCGATGTGACACGCGTGCTGTCCGATCACGGCGTGAACATTATCTCCGGCTCGATTTCCACCGGCACCGACCGCGTGGCCACCAGCCAATTCAGCTTCGAAATGGCCGATCCGCAGCATCTGAACACTCTGCTCGCCGCCGTGCGTAAAATCGAAGGCGTGTTCGACGTGTACCGCATCACCGGCGCGAAGGATTCCGCGGAGCCGCACCTGCGCAAAATGTGATGTTGACGAATCACATAAGCCGGTGATTGCAAGCAAACGCCTCTATAAATAAAATGAAGAAAGCCCCTCAATCGAGGGGCTTCCCTATATTGTACGGCTGTGCGGGAAACGCTTACTTGAGCACTTCCACGGACACGATGCCGACCGGCTCGGTCGGACGGTCCATGCGATCGGTGTTCACGGCTTCGAGCTTGTCGACCACTGCCTTGGAATCGTCATCCGCAACCTCGCCGAAGATGGTGTGGTGGCCGTCGAGCCACGGGGTCGGCACGGTGGTGATGAAGAACTGGGAACCGTTGGTGCCGTGGATCTTGCCGTCCATGCCACGACGCAGGCCGGCGTTCGCCATGGCCAGCAGGTACGGGTGGTCGAACTTCAGATCAGGAACAATTTCATCGTCGAAGTCGTAGCCCGGGCCGCCGGTGCCGTTGCCCAGCGGGCAGCCACCCTGAATCATGAAATCCTTGATGATGCGGTGGAAGGTTAGACCGTTGTAGAACGGCTCATGGGAAGGCTGGCCGGTCATCGGATCGATCCATTCCTTCTCGCCGGTGGCAAGGCCGAGGAAATTGGCCACGGTTTCCGGGGTTTCGTCGTCGAACAGGTTGATTTTGATGTCACCTTCGGAGGTGCGCATAATAATAGTAGTCATAGTTCTTGATTTTTCCATACGTTCGGGACTCTTTTTTCCGCTTTGTCCAGGAACAGCACCTAGAACGACACCTTTGTTGTCAAGCCTAAGACTTCCGTCGGCGTTGTAGGGACTCACAAGATAACGAGGGGAGCCGGCACCTACAAAAGCACCTTTCTCGATAGACGATGCATCAGTCATCTGCCTCATTAGAGTATCGTCCATTAGATTCTCAGGGGTGGTTCCAAGGAATCGAGACGCTTTAACTACATCCGACAGAGACCATGAGATAAAGCCGTTGATTTTCCTAGACATTGCCGCTTTTTTGATTCCCAGAGCCTCGGCAAGAGCCGCCTGCGAACCTCCTCTTGCGGTTAAGAGCATTTTGACGTTCCATGCAACAACTTTCTCCATGCGCAAGGCTTCCTCTTCCGCATTGATGAAGGAACGATCGCCTGATTCATTCATCGTTACTTCTCCTTGAACTTTCCATCATGTGAATAAACCAAATTTAACACGCCAACTTGCGTTTAGTCAAAATAAACATTATGGTATACTTTAGATAAACAAACGTATGCAAGAATAAATTTAAGGGGTTGGATGAAATGCCTGACTCGATGAAGAAGTGGCTGAAGCAAGAGCACATTTCGTATCGCCGTCTTGCTGGTGAGATGAATCAGAGTCCTGGGACGATTAGTCAGAAAATCAATGGGCGTATACCTTGGAATCTCAATGATTTGCATTGGTTGAAGACTCATTACGGACTGTCTTATGAATTCGTTATTGACGATGTTCTACATCAAGAACGGAAAGTTTGCGATATTCATGACTGAAATCTGTTCCAACATGCGAATGTTATCAAGTAATGACGAAATCGGGAGGTTTTGAAATGGCTGGAGTTATTTTTGATTCCAAATACCTGATGCCTTGCGGGCGTTCCGACTTTCTCGAAGTCTGCGACCGTTGCCATGAGACCGTCTGGGCCACGTTCTACGGCGCCGCCGCCGAAACGACCGACGAATTCCGAAGCCATCTCGCGCGGAAAGGCTGGCGCGAATACTTCGACGGCCGACGATTCATCGATCTCTGTCCCGGATGCGCGGTGGCCGCGCTCCGTCAAGGCGAGCTCGAATCGCTGTCCGACCACGACATCCATGCATCGGAGTCATACGAAACGTCCGAGGACTTGATGGATCTTCTGGTCGCCGAGCGCGAAAGAACCCTCATGGGCAGGCTCCTGCCCGCCGCGTGACGAAAACTGAACACTTGGCCGCTCCGGAAAAAGCAGACTCTGCGGAACGGCCACAATGCCGGAAACGGTTGGACGGGATCTTTCCCTTCTCCTTGCTTCCTTCTCTCTGCAACCGAGAACCCGTCCGTCGGTTCGATTCCGACGTCCGGCACTGCATAACTGAAAAGAAAAAAGAAGACCCTGTGTCCCGTCGGAAACCGAAAAACCCGCGGAACACAGGGTGGAGCAAACCATGACGACGGGGAGCCTGCCAGGGCATCCGACCATCGTCCCTTGGAAACCAAAGGAAGGTCCGCAACATGAACATGGTAGTCGAAAACGCCGCTAACGGCGTTTCTGATTCTGACTATACGGTGCGACACGCCGCCAAACGGTGCACGGCGTCTACATATTCCGCCCGATCGGAGCAGTCGGAGGCGGAGTACTGGATGCTCCAGCACGACGCTTACTCGCGCCGGGCCGGCCGCTGCCTCGTCACGGCGGCCATCCTGCTGTGCGCCGCGCTGTCGTGCATGGTCGCGATGGCAGCCGCTCCGGCCATCGCCATGGTCCTCATGGGCCTGGCTTTGGCGGGGCGCGGCTGGTGGTGCCGCCGGAACGCGAAGGACGCATGGGACCTGTCCGTCTGGTCCATGTGAAAAAGAAGGGAAAAGAAAATGACAGACCATGATTTCAACGGGAACGAAAGCGTCATCCCGTCCGACATCGAATACACGCTGTCCAGGATCGGAACCATAGCGGATTCCGTCGATTCGTCGATGACCGTTGGCGAGATCGTCCGGCAGGCCTACCTCTGCGGCGTGGGGGACACGCTGGACGAGTTCCGGAAGCTCGTCGACAGGCGGACCTTCGTCGATTCCGCCATCGACGGGGCCATCGCCATCGACGAGATCGGGGCCATGGTCTACAGGGACGGGCGCATTGCCTCGATGCTCACGCATCCGGCTCTCGACCGTCCGGCCGTGAGGCGTGATCTCGAGTTCCCGTCCGTCGCCGAAGCGGAATCGAGGTGAACGCCATGGTGGTCCTCATCGTCGCCGTGATCCTCGCGCTCGTGTTCCTGACCTGGACTTTGTCCCGCGCCGCCGCGGTCGGGGACGCCATCTCCGAACGGCTTTCGAAGAGCCGTTCTCCCAAGGAAGAAGGAAGTGGTCTGTGATGGAAGCCATGTGCATCGTGTTCGTTTTCGCCGCGCTGGTCTGCCTCGGCCTGCTGTCGCCGTTCCTGTACGCGGCCGCGGCGGTCCTCCCGATGGCCGCGAACCTGCTGCGACGCCTCATCAGACTGATCGGAGGATCGAGATGAGCAACATCGCACTGTCGTGGGCGTTCAAATGTCATGTCGGCAACGCCAGCGCGAAGGCCGTGCTCGTCTACTTGGCTGACCGCGCGGACGACGACGGCAGCGCCGCCTATCCGAAGATCGAGACCATCGTCAACGTCACGGAGCTCTCGGAGCGCACCGTGCGCTCCAGTCTGAAGCTCCTCCAGGAGCGCGGGTTCATCCGCCGTGGCGACCAACGGTACGCGCGTCTCGGCAAGGGCGGCAGGAACCGTCTGCCGCAGTACTGCCAGGTCGTGTGGGACCTCGCGGTGGAAACCGACCCGTCCAACCTCACGTGGATCAGGGAGACGCACGCCGCGGAACACGATCCCGCGACCATGGGCGCCGACGTGGACCCGGAGGCCGGAACCGTGGTCGAGAACGGCGATTCCAAGGACGTGCTGCCGGAGAACGTTGGAACGGAGCCGATTTCCAGCTCTGCAAATCTCGCAGGGCTGGAAAACGAGCCGGAACCAGCTCTGCAAATGCCGCAGGGCCAGCACTGCAAATCTCGCACCTCTGGCTCTGCAAATCTCGCACCTCCAGCACTGCAAATCTCGCAGGGCTGTATATATAAGGATAAAACCCTCCAGGTAAACCCTCCTAGTGAACCTTTCCCCTCACTCCCTTCGGGAGAGCTCCCCGCAGGCGGGAAGCGCCCCGCCGGGAAGGACGGGAGGAACGAGACGACGGGACGGGACTCCGAAGCCGTGGCCGTGATGGGCCATCTCGCGTCCGTCCGCTCCAAGCTGGCATTGACCACGGCCAAGCCGGCCAAACGGGACTACTCCAGGATCGCGAATCTCGTCGACCGGATCGCCGAAGCCCATGCCGACGACCATGCGGCCGTCCTGGCGCTCATCCTCGCGGTCATCGACTGGCTGCCAGCGAACCCGTACTGGCTCCGTCGCGTCGACTCCGCTCGACGCCTGGTCGACAACTGGGACCGGATCGCCAACGATTGGACCGTCGGCCGGATCGAACGCCAACGCGAACGGGACACCGCGGCCCGCGACCGGGACCGCAGGCCGCTCTCGAAGCCCACCCCGACACCAGACCGCCATTCGGAACGCCACGTGCATTCGCTCATGTGCGAGCACGTGCTCGCCGACATGAGGCCCCACGAGTCGGAATACGACCACGAGGGAAGCCTGCGCCACGGGCGGCCATCCGAATGGCAGGCCGCGTGCATGCGGCATGCGGACGAGCTCAACAAACGCGACGGAATCGAGGTGGCCGCATGAGCGGGGATCCGAACCGCGTCGCGGGCGTCTGCTCCGGTCTGCCGTTGGGTATCCAGGACCTCATGTGGGGCACCGACAACGAGCGCGTCAGGAACAAATCCGACCGGAGGATCCTGAAAAGCACCGCGCGGATCCTGTGCGACATGTGTCCCATCCAGGCCGAATGCCTCGCGCAATCCATCATCGGACGTGAGCAGCACAGCAGGATCGGCGGCATCGACGTGAAGGCGAGACGGCTCCTGCGGCACCGCGCGGAAGCCGACGGGGTGGACCTGGACCCGTCGAACCCGGCCCGGACGAGGAACCTCACATCGTGGATCCGAGACCATCCCGAACTCGTCCGCGAGGTCCGCGAGCAGTCATCGACCCGCGAGGGACGCCGCCGCAGGAGCGAGGACCAGTACGCCTACCGGCAACGCAAGACCGTCGAATCGGCGCAACGGCCGGAATAGACCCGATCCGTGCCAGCGGATCAAGGAAGCACAACAGCAAGGAAGGAAACCGAAATGGAAAACAATGAGACGAACGTACCCCGCATCATCGCCATGGCGAACATGAAGGGCGGCGTCGGCAAGACCACCAGCACCATCTGCACGGCCATCGCGCTGAACAAGCTCGGCAGGAAGGTCGAGGTCAGAGACATCGACCCGCAAGGCAGCGCGACGCTCTGGGCGACCAAGGCCAGAGCCGCGGGCGAACCGCTGCCGTTCGACGTGCGGGTCGCCAACCGGTTCACCGTGACCATGCCGCCGAGCGACCCGGACACGTGGGTGCTCATCGACACGCCGCCCAGCCAGTCGGACCTGATCGCCGCCGCGGTGGACGCGAGCAGCCTGGTGGTGCTCGTCACCACACCAGGCCCTCTCGACCTCGACCGCATGTGGGAGACGGCCAAGGCCATCGACAGGCCCAGCAGCGTGCTCCTGACCCAGACCCGGGCGAACACCGTCGCGTTGAGGGACGCCGAACGGTTCCTCACGGATCGCGGCCTGGCACGATTCGACGCGACCATCCCGTTCAAGGAGGCGTTGCGCAGATCGAGCGAATCCGGACGCATGCCGTCCGCGAGCGGATACGGCCTCGTCGCCAACGAACTCATTGAAGCCTTCAACGGAATCGAATAGGAAAGGATACGGGAATGGACATCATGCCAGACAAGAAACAACTCCGCGCGGGATCCACGGCGCTCCGCAAACACAAGCCCGTACCGGTCATGAGCTCGCGTCCGGGCGTATCGGTCGACTATTCGTGCGCGTCCTGCGGAACCCGCTTCGCGGACCTCGAGACGGCACAGGAACACACGGTGCTCCGCATCGTCGAAGCGGTGTCGAACACGGAGGGGAAGACGCGATGAACATCAGCAAACCGATCAGCACGGCGTCCAGGCTCCGGGCCACGTTCACATCGTCGGCCGCGCCGGAACGTGCGGGCAAACCGATCCACGCGACGCTCAGCCTCGACCCGGGACTCCACAGGCGACTCAAGCTCGCGGCCGCGACGCGGGGCGTGACCATGAGCGAACTGGTGTCCTCGTGGATCGAGTCGAACTGTCCCGCGCTGGACGACCGCTAAGCGAATAATCAAATAATCATGCGCTTATATAAGGAGCGCATAAGCAGATAAGCGCATGATTACAGGCTCCGGGCGCCGTCCGCAAGACGCCCGGAGCGTAAGCCCATAAACATATACATACATACGGATGCCCATACGCATGGGAGCGGGCGGGCGACGAAACAAAGGATGTGGTTAGAATGGCCGATATGAAGGAAAACAACATGAACGACGGCGTCCCGTCGTTGGACGAGGCCGCGGCGGAGGCGGTGCGGCTTTCCGTGGGGCCGCGTCCCGGTGCGGGGCCGGAGAAACCGCGGAAGGACCGCAGACGGATCATCATCGGCGCGGCGGCCGTCGCCGTGGCCGTCCTGGTCGCCGGAGGCGTATGCGCCCACCGGGCGTACGAGAGCCATCAGGCGTCGGTGGCGCGCGACGCATGCGAATCGGCCGTGGCGGACCAGGCCAAAGCCGTGAAAGCGTACAAGACACTGCTCGGCTCGGATGCCACCGTGGCCGCGTTGAAGACGGACGCGAAGAGCGTGAAGGACGCGAAGACCGTCGACACGCTCAAGAGGGCCGCCGCTGTGAGGCTTCCTGCCATGGTCAAGTGCGACGCGTCCAAGGCCGCCGACCTGGACGCGGCCGCCGCGAAGGCGAACAAGGCGGCCAGGACCGTCAAGTCGGATACGAAGGCGTTGGAGACGGCGGCCAAGGCGGTCGAATCGTCGAAGCTGGACAAGACGGTCGCGGACGCGGACGCGTTGTACAAGGCGACGGACGGGAAGGTCCAGGATGATAAGACCCGCGACGCGTTGAAACAGGCCATCGCCAAGCGCGATGCCGCCGCGATCGCCAAGGCCGTCAAGTCGGTGAACGATTCGAAGACGGCGAAGGAGAAGGCCGACGCGGAAGCCAAAGCCAAGGCCGAACAGGAAGCGGCGGGGGGGGGCGCCACCGGCCGCCGCTGGCTCACGGTCCTGGCCGAGAAGGGGGGGCGGGCAGCCGCAGCTGCCGTCGCCGCGCAGCAGGCGCAGGCATCGCAATCCCAAACATATTCAGGCGGCGGATCATACTCGAACCGCGGCTACTCGTATTCGGGCGCATCCTCGGGTGGTTCCACATCCTCGCCGGCGCAATCCAATGGCAGCGGCGGGTCGGCTTGCCGGTCCGGCTCCGGCCTGCACATCGTCATCGGCGGCAGCGGCGTTCCCGCCCAGAACGGGCAATGCAGACCCGGAAACACTTGCATGGATGGCGTTTGCAACACCTGCCCGTGAGCCAGTATGGACGATCTGACGGCTTCTCCGCCGGTCGCCCAAATGTCCAAACCGGCATGCCGGCAATCGGGTTTCAATGGTCTCGAATGGGGAGGAATCGAATCCCCGTCCGAGACCATTAATGTAAGGAGAAACCAGTGAGGCTACCTAAGAAGAAAGCTGTGAAGGCAGCGGTGGCCGGCCTCGCGGCATCCGCGATGCTGCTCACGGCCATGCCGGCCTACGCCGGCATCGGTTCCGGTGGCGGCGGAGTCCACGGCGAGCCCAACATCTGACGATCTGACGGCCTCTCCGCTGGTCGACTCCGTTTCTCCTTTCAGGGCCGTTCCACGAACACCGTGGGACGGTCCTTTCCTGTCTCCGGACGTTTCGGGGTATGCGGAAAACTTGTAGACATGGTGCACCGTTTGCCCGTCCGGGCCATGGTTGGCTTGGACTCGGACGGACTCCCGTCGGCCGGTCGTGCGGTCGGCCGGGAACGTGGGATGCATCCCACACCGTCCGAGACCATTAACGATGTAAGGAGAAACCAGTGAGGTTACCTAAGAAGAAAGCTGTGAAGGCGGCGGTGGCCGGCCTTGCGGCATCCGCGATGCTGCTCACGGCCATGCCGGCCTACGCCGGCATCGGTTCCGGCGGCATCGGGGTCCACGGCGGCGGCAGCAACGTCGGCCCGAGCGGAGACATCCTCTACCTCCAGGACGACAGCAACTACACTGATTCGCCGACCCAGGGATGGGGCCAGGCGTCCATCGACTACGCGCTCCAGGCGATGCGCAATTCCGGCTACAAGATCCCCACCGATGACAGCTACGCCATCGTGTCCCAGATCAAGAGCTCCTGCACCGAGGCGATCAACCAGGCCGTCGCCGACAAGTCCGACGGCAACGCCACGCAGGCCCGCGTAATCGGCGTCGCCGCAACCATCGCGGACGGTTCAGACGGCTTGATCCCTTGGGGCACCAACCCGACCGACTTCCGCAACCGGTTCGACGCCAACTGGAACGCCCTGGGCGACAAGAGCGACGACCTCAAGGGCTACAACGCCACCTGGGTCAAAAAAGTGTACGACAAGTTCGCCAATCAGATTGCCGTGACCGGACAACAGTATCCAACCGGCGTCCAGGTCGTGTGCGTCGCAGTCAACAACCAGCAGCCGCCACGCGACTACGATCTGACCGTCACCACGACGCACAAGCAGAAGACCGACCTGAAGGTCGGCTCCACCGACCCGATCGGCGACACCCTGCACGCGAGCAACAACGGCAGCAGCATCAAAGAGAACCTGAACGGCACCGCCATCATCCACTACGAGGGCCAGAAGAACGGCTACGTCGCGGCCAAGACGGTCAGCAAGCCGATCACCTTCGCCAACTCGGGCGACACACAGCTCGACAACCTCGCCACTCCGGCGGACTTCGGCATGAGCCACTGGCAGGAGGGACAGTACTGGATCGACATCCAGGTCGCCAAGCAGGGCAAGATGAAAGAGGCCGTCGACACCACGGACAAGGATCCGTCCGAGACCTGGAACGTGAGCGCCGAACCGCCGACGCCGCCGGTCAAGACCATCGACGACGGCGTGAGCGCCGACAGCATGACCAACCGCACCGTCATCACCTACGGCACCGGCAAGGGCGGCTATGAGATGGCGTTCAAGGACAAGATCACCCCGAACGGCGTCGACTACAGCGTCGACAACTACAAGCTCGTCGACAAGAGCGACAACGACCGCGACGTGAGCGGCGAGTTCACGATCGACTGGGACCGCAAGACGGACACCGTCACCGCGGTGCGCACGGCCGACAAGGGCGAGATGCCTTTGGACCACCAGTACGAGTTCAGCTTCGACATCACCGTCAGCAAGCCGAAGGACTTCAAGAAGGTCAAGGACCACGCGACCGGCAGGTGGAACCAGGAGCCCGAGGCTGACGCCGGCAGCAAGGAATTCGACACCTGGCAGCCGAACCCGGACAAGAGCTGGATCGTCAAGCGGGACGGCAAATGGCAGGCCGTCATCGACCCGCAGGAGACCAACAAGACCGGCGGCGACTCCCACACCTACCTCGACGGCGACAAGGTCGGCAGCGTCGTCAACGGCACCGTCGGCAGGAACCTGATCCAGGAGCCCAGTAAGCTCACGCTCACGGACAACTGGACGGCCGCCGACTACATCTTCGACGCCGACACCAAGAACATCCGCGTCTACGAGGCCGACGCGGGCACCGACCGCGAAAGCAGCGTCAGCGACATCGTGAACACCGGCAAGGACGTGACCGACCAGTTCGACATCACCGTCCAGGGCACCAAGGCCGCCGCCAAGGCCAGGGCCTCCTACCTCAAGGGATTGAAGGGATTGAAGAACCCGAAGCAGGTCACGCTCCTCATCCCCGGCACGGTGAACTTCGCCGACGGCAAGGGCGCGGCCCAGGTCCGCAAGGACTTCGGCAGGAACGCGGGAGACGAACTCGCCTTCTGCACCGACCCGAACGGCAAGAGTCTGACCAACAGCGGCTCCGAGACCGTGAACAAGCACACCGAGCCGACCAACGAGCCGCAGATCTGCGGCTAACTGCCGCCCGCGCAGGAAGGCGGTCGTGTAC